>Ga0181530_10000058_pt1 | contig 122412 bp, 118 predicted proteins | sample PEATcosm2014_Bin_42_FD_119769 | JGI IMG/M metagenome (GOLD analysis project Ga0181530, IMG submission 119769) | Peatland microbial communities from MTU Mesocosm Facility, Houghton, MI, USA - PEATcosm2014_Bin10_60_metaG | ecosystem: Environmental > Terrestrial > Soil > Wetlands > Peat | place... | reverse complement strand
TAATGCCACACCCATCGGACAGCAAAACCCAATATTAGTGTCTACGCCCAACCACCAAAAGAAGGCCCGATTCCCCGCAAACACGGGCGATCGGGCCTCAGAACCTCAAAAACTTCCGTCTAGACCTCGTTCTGGGCTCTACGGTTCGGCGGGCGCGCCGCCCGCGACGGCGGCGCTGGAAGATCCGGGCGGCAGCCCAAGCGTGGGTGTGTTGGCGGCCTTGCCGACGATGTGGGTGCCGATGCGGACCGTCTCGGTGATGCCGAGCGCCTGCGCCGCGCCCGCGGTCAGATCCCAGCTCGCGTCGTGGCTGTACGGGCCGCGGTCGAGCACCGGCACCGTCAGGCTGTGGCCCTTGTAGGTGACCTTCACCAGCGTGCCGCATGCGAGCGTGCGGTTGGCGACGCCTACGACCCCGGGGGTCAGCGTCTGGCCGCAGGCGGTCTGCTTGCCGTAGAAGCCGGGGCCGAACCACGTGGCGATCCCCGTCGAGCGGATGCTGGTCGCGGGCGTCGGGCCGGAGGTGGCAGTCGGTGCGACCGTCGCCCCGGAAGTGCCGCCCGTGTCGGCGAGCGCAGCCGCAACGGGGCTGGACAAGCAGACGCTCCCCGTGAGCAGCACGAGCACGAGCGTGTATGTCTTGGGCGCGATTCGCATTCTCTTCGACGCCTACGGGGTGAGCTGACGGGCTCGCGCGGCGGTTGAGCGCGGCGCTACGGCCCCGAACGGGCCGATTCGCCCCAGTGGATCGACTCGATCCACATTGGGTCCCCCGCCCGCCGCGACTTGCGTCGTGGCGGCTCGGCGTTGCCGGAAGTATACAAGGCGCCCACGAGGGGCGTCGGTGTGCGATGGGCGCTCGCGAGCGAGTCGGTTGCGGGCGGAGCTCAGGAGAGCGGCAGGCGCGACAGCACGTCCTTGAGCAGGCGCTCGCCCGTCGACAGGCTGGCCTTCGTCAGCTCGCCGACGATCTCGGCCACCGATGCCACGAGCTCGGCGCCACCCGGCGGCTGCACCGTCTTGCTGGAGCGCTCGCTCTCGCACTCGAACCCCTGCCTGGGTGCCGGCTCAACGTGGGCCACCGGCCGCGTGGGGCGCGGGCGAGCGCTGCCCGAGCGCTGTCCGCTCGCCGATCCGCGTGTCTTGGCGCCGGCGCCGCCGCGTGTCTTGGCAGAACCGCGTGTGCCGGCGGGTCGTCTGGCGGTGGACGTGGCGGTCCTGGGCGGGCTGGTCGAGACGCGGCCGTTGGAGCTGGCCGGCGCGGCGCTCGCGCTCGTGGATTCGGCGGCGGCCGCGGCTGTCGCCGCGCGTGCCGCGGCGCGGCGCGGGCTCGAGCGCTGCGGGCGCGTGCGCGGCAGGTTGGACAGGACCCCCTGACCGTCCGTGGCAAGGGCCCCCTGACCGTTCGGCGTCGCTGCCGCTCGCCGCTCGCTCTCTTTGGGGGGGCTCATTGCGCACATCATTGCTTAATGCGACGTGCAAGCAGATTGGCAACCGGTCAACCTCGCCGTGACGCGTTAGCATGAGCGTCTGGAGAACCGATTGGACGTGTAACGTCGGCAGCGTTGCGACCGTAATGTCCGACGGTGTAGCTGTTCTCAGCCATAATCTTGCATGGGGCTCTTGCCTTCGGTTGTCGATCGCGGAAGAAACGGAAACACGAATGTCAGTAGTCGAGCTGCAGGAGCTGGATGAGGTCAAGGGCCTGGTCGCCAAGGGCCAGCAGGTGGGAGTCCTCTCCTACGCGGAGATAACCAAGGCGGTGTCCGAGCTGGACCTGGACGAGTCAGACGTCGAAGAGCTGCACGGCTTCTTCGAGCGCTCGGAGATCGAGCTCGTCGAGGAGATCGACCCCGCGATCGCCGCCGCCTCGCTCGTCGAGCGCGCACCGGACAAGCGCGGCCGGCGCAAAGCCAAAACCGCGCTGGACCTGAAGCCGGACATGACGACGGACTCGCTGCAGCTGTTCCTCAAGGACATCGGCAAGGTACGGCTGCTGACCGCCCAGGAGGAGGTCGATCTCGCCAAGCGGATCGAGCGCGGCGACCTCGACGCCAAGCAGAAGATGGTCGAGTCGAACCTGCGCCTGGTGGTGTCGATCGCGAAGAACTACCGCAACCAGGGGCTGCCGTTCCTCGACCTGATTCAGGAGGGCACGCTCGGGCTGGTCAGGGCGGCCGAGAAGTTCGACTATCGCAAGGGCTTCAAGTTCTCCACCTACGCGACCTGGTGGATTCGCCAGGCGATCGCACGGGCGCTGGCGGACAAGGCGCGCACGATTCGCATCCCGGTGCACGTCGTCGAGAAGCTCAACAAGATCGGCCGCGCCGAGCGCAAGCTCGTGACTGAGCTAGGCCGTGAGCCAACCGCGCAGGAGATCGCCGACGTCACCGGCATCGACCCCGAGGAGGTCGACTCGATCAAGCGCTCGGCGCAGGCGCCGGTATCGCTGGAGAAGCCCGTGGGCGACGAGGAGGAGTCGGAGTTCGGGCAGTTCATCGCCGACGAGCGCGCCGAGTCCCCGTACGAGCGCGCGGCCGAGATCCTCACCAAGGAGGCGTTGCGCGAGGCGCTCGAGAACCTGTCCTACCGCGAACGGCGCGTGCTCGAGCTGCGCTACGGGCTCGGCGGCGAGCACCCGCGCACGCTCGACGAGGTCGGCCGCACGTTCAACGTCACCCGCGAGCGCATCCGCCAGATCGAGAACCAGTCGCTGAAGAAGCTGCAGTCGCTCGCAGAGGCCCAAAAGCTCCGCGACGTCGCATAGGCCGTCCACGGCGCCGGCTGGCGCTCAAGCACGGCGGGCGGGCTGCCGATCAGGGGTGCATGTTCGACGTCAAGGCTGCGCTGCGTGAGCTCGTCGAGAAGGGCGGCTCCGACCTGCACTTGAAGGTCGGCTCCTCGCCTCTTTATCGCGTCAACGGCGAGCTGAGCAGCGACCAGAGCGTGCAGCCGCTGAGCGCCGAGGAGACGGAGGGTGCGCTGAGGACGCTGCTCAGCGACGAGGTCAAGCTCGGCGAGTTCGCCCAAGAGCACGAGGTCGACTTCTCGTTCGAAATCCCTGGCGTCGCGCGCTACAGGATCAACGCGTTCCAGCAGCGCGGTGTGATCTCGATGGCCTGCCGCGCGATCCCGCACAAGATCAGCACGATCGAAGAGCTGTCGTTGCCGCCGGTGGTCAGGGAACTGGCCGAGGAGGAGCGCGGGATCGTGCTGCTGACCGGGACCACCGGCTCGGGCAAGTCGACAACGCTCGCCGCGATGATCGACCACATGAACTACACGATGAGCAAGCACATCGTCACGATCGAGGACCCGATCGAGTTCGTGCACGAGGACAAACGCTCTGTGATCAACCAGCGCGAGGTCGGCATGGACACCGCCTCGTTCAAGCGGGCGTTGCGCCGGGTGCTGCGCCAGGACCCCGATGTGATCCTCGTGGGTGAGATGCGCGATGAGGAGACGGTCCAGACGGCCCTGTCGGCGGCCGAGACCGGGCACCTGGTGCTATCCACGATCCACACGGTGGATGCCACCGAGTCGATCAACCGCATGCTCGACTTCTTTCCGCCCCACCAGCATGGCCAGGCGCGCAGCATGATCGCCGGCACGGTCAAGGGCGTCATCTCGCAGCGTCTGGTGCCGGGCGCCGACGGCGGTCGCGTGGCCGTCTGCGAGATCCTGCGCATGACCGGACGGGTGCGCGACATGATCGTCGACCCGTCGCAGACCGGCAAGCTCGTCGAGGTCATCACCTCGGGCGGCTATTACGGCATGCAGACCTTCGATCAGGCGCTCTACGGGCACGTCAAGGCCGGCCGGGTGACCTTCGAGGACGCCATGCGCGTGGCGTCGAGCCCGCACGACTTCAAGCTGCTGATGCAGGCCGAAGGGCGCCGGGGAACGACGATGGAGGACGTCGCCGCCGCGGAGGCAAGCCGCGACGCGGGCTCCACGCCGTCGCTCACCACTGCTTGATCAAGCTGGCAGTCGGCCCAACACTTCAATTGGTAAAGTAACGGCTAGATGGCCGTTGATGAGACCTGTCCGGTGTGTATGACCGCCGAGATCGTATGCGGCAAGTGGACGCTGCTGCTCGTTCGGGATCTCGCCGAGGGTTGCTCGCGCTTCTGTGAGTTGGAACGCTCGCTCGCCGGCATCAGTCCGCGCACGTTGTCGCTGCGGTTGCGAGCGCTCGAGGAGGAGGGGATCGTCGAACGCGCGACGTTCCCTGAGGTGCCGCCGCGCGTCGAGTACGCGCTGACCGAGAAGGGGCGCGCGCTGCTGCCGATCATCGACGACATGCGCGCCTACGGCGAAGATTGGCTGGGCGCGGAGTGCGCCGAGCGTATCGACCCCACGGTTCTCACAGCCGCCTAGACAACTGCAAGACGCAGTGCGCCAGGCAGGAGCGCACCGAGCGAGCGCGAACTCAGCGCACCATGCGCTTGCTCCCCGTCCAGGAGGTCCTCACGGAGTTCGTCGAAGCTGCCGCCAGCCACTTGGCGACCGCGGTCGCGGCGGGCGCGGAGGTGCCGTTCGAGCTCGAGTCGCAGCGTACGCGCGGGCGATCGAGCGCCGCGCCGCTGTATTGCTACCGCGCGTTGACCGACGAGTTCATCGCCGAGCGTCGCTCCGAGCTGGAGCGCCTGCCGAGCTACAGCGCGGCGGCGAGCGCGCTCGAGGGCTTCGACGGCCTTGACCGGTATCTGGCGAACCTGAATGCCGAGCCGGCGCGTGGCGATCTGCGTACGCGGGTGCGTGCGGCGCTGTTGGCGCTGCTCGGGGACGTGTTCGAGGAACAGACCAACTTCGAGCTGCGCCCCGAGCGACTGCACGCGGCGCTCGCGCGTGTGGAGCGCTCGGCGCTCGCGGGCGCGGGCCAGACAATGCTCGTTGCCACCCTGCACGGCCTCACGATCAGCTCGAGCGAGCTGCAGTTGACCGGTGGCCTCACGATCGCCCAGCCGCACGTGCTCGAGGGACTGCCCGACGGGGCGCTTGTCGCTGGTCACGACGGCGCGCACGAGCATCTGGTCGTGGCGCTCGCTGCTGGCGAGGACGACGCGCGCGAGGCGATCGCCCGCGGTCGCGAGATTCTGCAGGACTTGCTGCGCGCGCTGAGGCTGTTCGGTGACGGCCGCGTGACGCTTGGCGCGCTTGCCTGGTCGCGGGTTGCCGGCGGGCGCTGGCGGGCGCTCGCGCTCGGCGCGGGCGGCCGCCCCCACGGGATGCTGGTCGTGACCGCCGAGCAGGAGGACGAGCTGCGTGCCTTCTGCAACCTGGTCTCGCGTCGGGCGCCCCACGGCAACGAACTCGCGTGGGCGCTCAGGCGCTTCGAGCTCGGCTGTGAGCGCGAGAGCTCGTTCGAGGCGCTGACCGATCACTTGCTCGCGCTGCGCGCGCTGCTCGAGCCCGAGGGGCCCGCGAGCGGCCTGCTGCCCGGGCGCCTTGCCGCGCTGTGCGCGATGCCCGAGCGTCGCGTCGAGTTGACCGAGCGGGCGCTCGCCGCGCTGGCGCTCGAGCGCGACCTGATCATGGGCGCGGCCGCCGCGCACACCGACCGATCGCAGATCGCCCAGCAGGCCCTCGCCCGGGATATGGCAGACCATCTGCGCGCGCTGCTGCGGGACGTCATCTGCGGTCACCTCGACCCGAACCTCGTCGGCCTGGCCGACCAGCTGCTGCTGGCGCCGGTGCACGAGCCGGAGCAGACAGTCGCCGACGGCGCTCCTCCGTTCGAGCACGTCTCCGTCGCGCAGGGCTCAGTCGAAGAGGCGCTCGGCGATATGGGCCAGGCCGAGGAGATCCTGGACGTCTTCATCTAGGTGGGCGACCAAGATCGGCTGGCGCGCGCCCCACGCGTGGGAGAGCTGTGTGATCGTCTCGCGATCGCGCGCGGCGAGTGTGTCGAAGTCCGCGAGGTTGGCCGCCACGCGAGCGGCCAGGCGCTCGCCGAGGGCCGGCTCGAGCAGCTCCGCGACCTCCGGCGCAGTGTGGCCGTGCAGACCGTAGGTGTTGACGCGGTTGACGATCAGCTCGCCCACGGGCAGTCCCTTCTCCGCCAGCTTCTGCACCAGATAGGCCGCCTCGCGGGCCGGCTCGGCCTCGGGTGAGGTGACGATCAGGAAGGTCGTGTGCGGGGCGCGAAGCAGCGCTGCGACCTCGCGCGTGCGCTCGCCGAAGCCGTCGATCACGCCGGTCAGCGAGCGGAAGAAGCGCGACAGCTCGCCGAGCATGTCAACGCCTGTGACGCGCGCGAAGATCGCGAACACGAGTGCGGTGCCGCGGCCGAACACTCGCGCGGTCAGCCCGCCCGGTCTGAGGAACACCTGCAGCGCCCGGCCTTCCAGGAAGCCCAGCATGCGGCCGGGCGCGTCGAGGAAGTCCAGCGTGTTGCGTGACGGCGGCGTGTCGAGCACGATCGTGTCGAAGTCGTGCTCCTCGTGCAGCTCGTACAGCTTGGCGATCGCGCTGAGCTCATGCGAGCCGGCGACCGCTGTAGAGAGCTCCCGATAGACAGGGTTGGCGAGGATCTCATCGCGCGCTCGCTGATCGGGCGCAAGGCGCACGATCAGCTCGTCGAACGTGCGCTTGGCGTCGAGCATCATCGCCCACAGCTCGCCCTCGATCGGGATGCCCTGCTCGGCAAACAGCGCCGGCGCGATCCGTTGCGGCTCGGAAGGCAGCTCCGCCAGGCCCAGCGCCGCGGCCAGCCGCCTGGCAGGGTCGATCGTGACAACCGCCACCTTCTGCCCGCGCTGCGCCAGTCCGAGCGCCAACGCGGCCGAGGTCGTCGTCTTGCCGACCCCGCCCGCGCCCACGCATACCAGCACTCGCTTGCCGCTCAGGCGCGCGCTCAACGTTGAGCCGCTCTCGCGCGCGGGGCTGCTCGCGCCGGCAGCGCGGCTCGCGTCGGTCATCTCCGGATCGTAGTTCCCATGCAGGAATCCCTCCGCGCCATGCGAATACCCACCGGACGGCTTTCCAACAATCGAGCATCGGAGCCACCGTGGAAGGCAGGGCCAAGGTCATCGCGTTCGCCAACCAGAAGGGCGGCGTGGCCAAGACGACGACGACGCTCAACCTGGCCGCCGCATTTGCGGAGGAGGGCCACCGCGTGCTGTGCGTCGACATGGACCCGCAGGGCAACCTGACGATGTCCCAGGGAATCGACCCGGACACGCTCGAGAAATCGATGTACGACGTGCTCGTCCACAAAGTCTCGATCCGCGAGGTCATCCGCAAGCGCGAGATCGACATCGCCTGCGCCTCGATCGACCTCGCCGGCGCGGAGATCGCCATGTCGACGATGATCGGCCGCGAGCGGGCGCTGCAGAAGGCCTTCGAACCGGTCCTCGAGGACTACGACTTCATCTGCATCGACACCCCGCCCAGCCTCGGATTGCTGACGATCAACGCGCTTACGGCATCCGACAAGGTGATCGTCCCCGTGCAGTGCGAGTATTTGTCGATGCGTGGCCTCATCCAGCTTCAGAACACGCTCGCGATGATCCGCGAGAATCTCAACCCCGGCGTCGACATCGAGGGTATCCTGCCGACGTTGGTGGACTCGCGCACGATTCACGCCAAGGAGGCGATCGAGATCCTCGAGGAAAACTTTGGCGACCGTGTCTTCGCATCGCGCATCCGCAAGACCGTCCGCTTCGCCGAGGCTCCGGTGAAGGGCATGTCGGTCCTCAAGTACGAGCCCGACGGCGTCGCCGCCCAGTCCTATCGCCAACTCGCGCAGGAGGTTCTTACCAATGGCCAACGCTAAACGCGCGAGCATGCGTGAAGGGCCTCTGGCGGCGCTCTTCCGCAAGACCGAAGACGCCGACGCCCACGGGGAGCAGCCTGGATCCACAGACGCGCCCGGCGCGTCGCGCCCGCTCGACGAGCTCGCGGCATCTATGCCCGCCGCCGCTGCGCCCACCGACATCGCACGCGCGAACCATCAGCGCGAGCGCGGGCTGCCGCACCCGGCTCTGAGCGCCTCGTCGCCCAGCTCGCCAGCGGCGGAGACCTATGTCCCGTCCCCGCAGGAGCGTCTGCGCCACGCGTTCTCCTCGGAGATACCCGAGAACGTCATGGACCACCCGTCCGCCGGGCGTCCGCTGATCGACGAATTCGCCCGCCCACACGTGATCCCTGCGAGCCAGTCTGCGCCCGTCGGGCAGCCCGTCATCCGCGTCGTCGGCGTCGGCGGTGCGGGCGTCAACGCGGTCAACCGCATGGTCGAGGCGGAAGTCGAGGGCATCGAGTTCGTCGCCGTGAACACCGACGTGCAGTCGCTGCAGCAGTCCACAGCCGACATCACGCTGCACATCGGCTCCGAGCTGACGCGTGGCCTGGGCTCCGGGTCGGACGCGAACGTCGGTCGCCAAGCGGCGATGGAGGACTACGACCGCGTCAAGGCGCTGCTGAAGGGCTCGGACATGATCTTCATCGCGGCAGGCGCCGGCGGCGGCACCGGCACCGGCGCCGCTCCGATCGTCGCGCGCATCTCGCGCGAAATCGGTGCGCTGACGGTCGCGATCGTGACCAAGCCGTTCGGCTTTGAGGGCACCCGCCGCGGCGAGCAGGCCGAGCGCGGCGTGAGCGCGCTTGCCGATGAGGTCGACACGCTGATCGTCGTGCCCAACGACCGTCTGCTGGGGGTGCTCGACAAGCAGACCGCGATGGTCGAGGCGTTCCGCGTCGCCGACGACGTGCTGCGCCAGGGCGTGCAGGGGATCTCCGACCTGGTCACCCTGCCGGGCCTGATCAACCTCGACTTCGCGGACGTGCGCACGATCATGAGCGAGGCCGGCAACGCGCTGCTCGGCATCGGCATGGGCGTGGGCGAGCACCGCGCCACCGAGGCCGCGATGCAGGCCGTCTCATCGCCGCTGCTGGAAACGTCGATGGAGGGGGCGCGCTCGATCCTGCTGTCGATCACCGGCGGTACGAACCTGTCCCTGTGGGAGGTCAACGAGGCCGCCAAGTCCGTGTCCGAGGCAGCGCACCCCGACGCGAACATCATCTTCGGCGCGATGGTCGACGAGAAGCTCGACGACCAGGTGTGGGTGACGGTCGTCGCCACCGGCTACGGCGACGAGGGCAGGCGCAAGAGCGCCAACCGCTTCAGGGAGCCAGCCACCGGCGAGGTGCGCGCCCAGCGCGCAGCGCCGGCGCGTCCGAGCCGCGAGCGCGCGGAAGGCGGGCAGCGACGCGGCGGCCTGGCCGTCGACGAACTGGACGTCCCCGAGTTCTTGCCTAATTTCTAGCCCGCTCGTCACCGACTAGCAGCGCTGTGGTATCGCTCTGCAATGGGCGACGTTGAGCGGGGAGTGATCGCGGCGGGGCATCCGCTGACGGCGGAGGCCGGCGCGCGGGTGCTGCGCGAAGGCGGCAACGCCGTCGATGCGACGGTGGGCGCGATGCTGACGTCGTTCGTGAGCGAGTCGCTGCTCACCGGCTTGGGCGCGGGCGGCTACATGCTGGTTGCGGGCGGCGGGATCGAGCCGACGCTGCTTGACTTCTTCGTCGAGGCTCCGACCCGCATCGGCGACGGCTCGGAGGCTGAGCTGCTCGGGGTGGGTGTGTCCTTTGGCGACGCCGAGCAGGTGTTCTACATCGGCCCCGCGTCGTGCGGCGTCTACGGAGTGCCGGCGGGGATCTGCGAGGCGGCGCGCCGGTGGGGCACCGTGCCGCTGGAGGAGCTTGCGGCGCCGGCGGCGCGGCTGGCGCGGGAGGGCGTCGTGCTGAACGCCGGTCAGGCATATGTGGCGGAGATCCTCGTCGAGCTGTTGACCTCCACGCCCGAGTGCGCCGCCCTGTGGGCGCCCGGCGGGCAGCCGCTGCGCGAGGGCGGGCTGCTGCGCAACCCGGAGCTCTCCGAGGCGCTGCTGCGTCTTGGGCGGGACGGCGCCGAGCCGTTCTACCGCGGGGACATCGCCACGGCGGTGTGCGACTGGCTGAGCGCGCGTGGCGGCTCGCTGCGCGCGGGCGACCTGGCCGGCTACGAGGCGATCGAGCGGGAGCCGGTCAAGATGGCCTACCGCGATCGCGAGATCCTCACCAACCCGCCGCCGTCGGCGGGCGGCACGCTGCTCGCATACGCGCTCGCGCTGCTGGATCGTGGCCCGTCGCCGCCGACGCTGCGAGCGGTGATCGACGCGATGGCCGCCGCGCAGTCCGAGCGCACGCCCGAGTTCGTCGAAGGCCTTGACCAGGATGGCTTCCTCGGGCGCTTCCTGGCCAGCCGTCTCGGCTCCACCACGCACATCTCCGTGATCGACGGCGACGGCTGCGCGTGCAGTGCCACCTGCACCAACGGCGAGGGCTCGGGGGTGGTGGTCCCCGGCACCGGCATGCACATCAACAACGTCATGGGCGAGGAGGACCTCAACCCGCTGGGCTTTCATCTGCACCCGGCAGGCCGACGGATGCCCAGCATGATGGCCCCGTCGGTGGTGATGCGCGACGGCGAGGTCGAGCTGGTGCTCGGCAGCGCAGGCTCGAACAGGATTCGCTCGGCGTTGCTGCAGACGATCGTCGGCGTGGTCGACCACGCTATGCCTGTGCGCGCGGCCGTTGACGCGCCGCGGGTGCACTATGAGGATGGGGTCATCTTCGCCGAGCCGGGGGTCGAACTCGACGAACTGGACGCCGATGTGCGTGTCGTGCGCTTCGGCGCCTTGAACCTGTTCTTCGGCGGCGTCCAGGCGGCGCAGCGACAGGGGTCGCTTCTGAGCGGGGCCGGCGATCCTCGCCGCGGTGGCGTGGCGGTGGACGTGTGAAGATCTCGCTTGCGTTCGGCGCGCTCCTGGCAGCGATCGTAATCGCCGCTTGCAGTGGCGTGACCGCGCCCGACCTGTTCATCGTCTACCGCAGCGGCTCGACGCCGCACGCGCGGCTGACGCTGCTCGTCAACGAAGAAGGCGGCGTGAGCTGCAACGGTCGGGCCATGGCGCAGAAGCTGAGCGACGCCCAGATCGTCAAGTCGCGGGAAATTCAGGAAGACCTCCAGAAGCCGTCTTCCAGCCACCTGTCGCTGCCGCCGGGCGCCGGATCGGTGCTGCGCTACTACGTGCGCGACGAATACGGCTACGTCCGCTTCAGCGACGACTCAGCCGGCCAACCAAACGTCTTTCAGAAACTGCAGCTGTTCGTGTTGCAGACCGCGCAGGAAATCTGCCATCTGGCGGAGTGACTGCGGTGGCGGCTCTACCCGAACCTGACCTTGCCGTTGGACAGCGCGCGCATGCGGGCGCGCTCGACAAGATCCAAGCGCTCGAGCGCCGCGTGGAGCAGTCGCTCGAGCAGGCGTAGCCGCGCGTTCTCCGAGCGCAGCTCGAGCAGCTCCTGCTTGGCGTCAACCGGGAACTCCACGGTGGCTGCCATGCGGTAGGCGTCCATCTTGCCCAGCTCACTCGCGTCGATCTCGCGATCGGTCGCCTGTACGACCAGCTCCCTGTAGCGGTCACGGGCGGTGTCGGCCGCCTCGCGGTCGGGTTGCTCGTCGGGCTCGTCGAGGAACTCGACCACCCCGGCGGGGTACGGGAGATCGTTCTGGCGCTCGAGCAGGCGGAATGGCCGGGTGCCGCGGACAAGGATGTTCAGACGCCCGTCCTCCATGCGCTCGAGCACCTGCTCGATCTCGCATGCGCAGCCGATCAGCTTGAGCTCCTCGTCGGAGAGCCACACGATGCCGAACTCCCGCCCGGGCGACCCAGGCTCGGCTGGCAGGCAACGCGCGATCATCCTGCGGTAGCGCTCCTCGAAGATATGCAGCGGCACGCTCTCGCTCGGCAGTACGACGATTCCCAGTGGGAACAGCGGAAAGCCCCGGCAGGGCGATTCAGGCATCGTCCTTGAGTCTAGGTGCACTCGGGATGCCCGCAGGGGGCAGCGCCCGGCCGGCAAGAGCGGCGCTCTTCTACGACGCCGTGTGAGATAGCCTAGAGCCCGATGTGGGGGCGGGCGCATACCCGAGGCGTTTGCCTCCAATGATCCCCGCGGAGTTCGAAGACCAAGGGAGACTCACTAGTGCTGCACGTCGCCACAGTCCATTTTGGTGCGCCGCGTTGGATCGAGATCCAGACGCGATATCTCCGTGAACACATCTCGGTCCCCTATCAGACTTGGACTTCGTTGAATCAGATCGATCCGTCCTACGGTGTCCATTTCGATCGAGTAATTGAGCAGAGTGGCCGGCATTCCGACAAGCTGAACCACCTGGCGATCGAGATCGCGCACGAGGCCTCCGACAGCGACCTGCTGATGTTCCTCGACGGTGATGCGTTTCCCATCGCCGACCCCATGCCGCTCATCACCGACGGCCTCTCCAGAGCGCCGTTGATTGCTGTGCGCAGGGCGGAGAACAACGATGATCAACAGCCACATCCCTGCTTCTGTGTAACTACCGTCGGGGCTTGGCGCAAACTACCCGGCGACTGGTCGATGGGTTACACCTGGCAGGCTGGTGATGGCAAGCAGATCAGCGACGTCGGAGGCAATCTTCTTCGCGAGCTCGAGCTGACGGAAACGCCGTGGGTCGAGGTGCTTCGGTCCAATCGTAAGAACCTGGACCCCATTTTCTTTGGCATCTATGGCGACGTTGTCTACCATCACGGCGCTGGCTTTCGTCCGAGCGCATTCTTCAGAGGCCATAACGCGCGCGCCCCCGAGCCTAGGCCGCTCCCGCGTTTGCCGATCTTGCGTCCGGTGGTGCGGTGGATTAATCGGGAAAAACTGTCCCTGTGGAAATACAAAGGCAACAAACGCAACGCGGAGCTGTCCAACTACGTGTACGAGAAGATCCAGCAGGGCGGCTCGGATTGGCTGGCTGAGTTCCTTTAGCCGTTACGGCCGCTTGCGCGCGGCAAGCATCAGGTTGTAGAAGATCGCGGGCGGCAGCCGCGACTCCAGCAGCCGGCGGTCGAGCTCCTGCAACAGCAGGTAGCCGCGGTAGGCGTACAGCCGCCACGCCCACGGCACGTCGTCGGGGTCGGCCGTCGCCTCGAGCGTGCGGTTGGCCCAGCCGAACCAGTTCGCCAGCAGCTCCTCGCCGGTGACGCGCACATCCTGTAGCCCGGCCGCGCGGGCGACGCGCGAGAGCTCCGCCGGGGCGAACGCGTGGATGTCGACGACGCCCTCGAGCGCCGCGTCGGGCTCGCCGCCGTCCGGCGCCGGCGCGCGCCCGGCGCCGATCGCGCGCCGCCACAGTGGCGCGACAGTCGTCGCGAAGCGCTTGGGCACGCGTGCGAGGCGGTCGCCGTAGCGCGAGGGCTCGCCCGCGAACAGCACCGTGCCACCCGGCGCGAGCACGCGCTCGAACTCGGCGAACGCCTGCGTCAGATCGGGAATGTGGTGGAGCACCGCGTGGCCGAACACGAGGTCAAAGCTGCCATCCGCGAACGGCAGGCGCTCGGCGTCCGCCGGCTCGGTATGGACCTCGAGTCCGAGGCGCGCGGCATTCGCTTGCAGCGTGTCGAGCATGCCCGGCGAGATGTCGCTGCATGTCGCCTCTCCGATCAGCCCCGCGCGCAGGAGGTTCAGGCTGAAGTACCCCGTCCCCGAGCCGATCTCCAGCGATCGCGCGTAGTGGCCGGGCTCGCCGCCGAGCGCCTTGCGCACCTTCGCGCTCACCTGGCTCTGCCCGAGCTCGCCGAAGTCGATGCCCCACTTGGAGTCGTAGTGTTCAGCCGCAACATCGTGGTAGCGAGTGTTGGCGTCGCGGATCTCCTCGGCGCTGAGTGCGGGGGGCATGGGACGGACCATATACTCGCGCGCCATGCTCGCGCCGCCTACTCACGGCCTGACGATTCAGACGAAAGCCGTCTCTTGACCTCTATGTCCGACGTGCTCCCGCCACCGCCGTTCTTCCAGCAGCGCGATCAGCCCCAGGGCGTACCGCCGCTGGCGCTGACCGGCGAGCGCACGCTCCCGGACGTGCCCGAGGAGAACTACTGGTTCCGTCGTCATCTGGTCGTCTACGAGTGGATCGCCGAGCGGCTACGGGGGCTGCGCGCGATCGACATGGCGTGTGGCGAGGGTTACGGCTCAGACGTGCTCGCGCGCACCGCTGCCAGCGTGGTCGGCGTCGACGCCAACCCGGAGGCCCACGAGCACGCGCGTCTGCGCTACCAGTGCGCCAACCTGCGCTTCGTGCGCGACCTCGTCGACAGCTTCTCCGAGCCAGCCGACGCGGTCGTGTTCCTGCAGACGATCGAGCACGTGCAGGAGCCAGGCGCCGTGCTCGAGCACTTCCGCTCGCTGGTCGGCGACGGCGGGGCCGTGTTCGTGTCCACACCGAACGTGCTCACGCTCGCGCCCAAGGGCGCCCCGCGCTCTGACAATCCCTGGCACGTATACGAGTACCGTCGCCACGAGTTCGAGCAGCTCTGCCGCGCGCACTTCGCGAGCGTCGAGCTGTACGGGCTGTTCCACGCGCGCAAGCTGCGCGCACACGAGCTCGCGCTGCGGCTCGGCTGGGATCGCGTGCACCCTCGGCTGCGGCTGACGCGTCCCTTCTACGACTGGTTCACGCCCGCGATCGCCGCGTCGGACTTCAAGCTGGTCCCCGCCGCCGGCGGCGGTGCCCCCGCCGCCGACGCGGACATGGACCGGGCGCTGGACTTCATCGCCGTGTGCCGGCCGTGAGCGACAGCCGCGATCGCGGCGCGCTGGCGATCGTCCTGCACACGCACATGCCCTACGTCGAGGGCTTCGGGACGTGGCCGTTCGGCGAGGAGTGGCTGTGGGAGGCGATGGCCGGCTGCTACCTGCCGCTGCTGGAGCTGCTCGACCAAGACGCCCCGCTGACGCTGTCGCTGACGCCGGTCCTGTGCGACCAGCTGGAAGCGCCGGGCCTGTATGAGCGCTTCGCAGCATTCGTGCAGGGTGTGCGCCGCGAGACGCACGAGGAGGACGCCGCCGGGCTGCGCGCGGGCGGACACGAGCTGCTGGCGCGCGAGCTGGAGCGCTCCTGGCGGGACTACACGAGCGCGCTCGAGAGCCTGCGCCGCCGTGGCGGGGATCTGCTGGGGGCGTTCGCTCCCCATGCCCAGTGGACGTCCGCGGCCACGCACGCGATCCTGCCGCTGCTCGCCACCGACGCCGGCGTGCGGCTGCAGGTGCGCGGCGGCGTCGCGTCCCACCGCCGTCGCTTCGGCGCATCGTCCCCGGAGGGGGAGCACTGGCGTGGCGGCTTCTGGCTGCCGGAGTGCGCCTACACGCCGTGGCTGGGGCGTGCGCTGGAGGACGCGGGCGTGCGCGCCACGTGCGTGGAGTTGACCAATCGCTTCGGGCTGGGCGCAAGCGAGCATCTCTCCGCGCTCGCCACCGAGTCCGGCGTGCTGCTGGTGCCGATCGACCGCAGCACGATCTCGCTCGTGTGGAACGAGCGCGGCTATCCCGCCAGCGGCGCCTACCGCGACTACCACCACCACACCGTCCACCACCACAATCCCTGGAGCAACGACGGCAGCGCCTACGATCACGCCGCGGCGCAGGCGCTCGCGCGCGAGCACGCCGCCGACTTCGTCGCGCGCACGATCGCGCGCCTGCGCGACGCCAACGAGGCTGTCACGGCAGCGGCGCCGCTGCCCGGCGGTGGGCTGGTCGTGTGCGCGCTCGACACCGAGCTGCTCGGACACTGGTGGTATGAGGGCGTCACTTGGCTGACGGCCGTTGTGCAGGAGTGCTCGCGCCAGGGGCTCGAGCTGGTGCGTCTGGACGATGCGCTGGAGCGCCACGAGTGGCCGGCCGGTGGCGCCGAGGAGGAGTACGTGGCCTGGCCGGCGAGCACCTGGGGCGCGGGCGGCGACCTGTCGACATGGTCCGGTCCGGCGGCCGCGCCGATGGCGTTCGCGATGCGCGCCGCCGAGCTCGAAGTCGTGGCCGCCGGCAAGCGCGCGGGCACGGCGGCGGTGCGTGAGCTGCTGGCGCTGCAGGCGAGCGACTGGCCGTTCATGATCTCGCGCGAGATCGCCACGCCTTACGCGCGCGAGCGCTTCGATGGCCATCGCCGGGCGTTGACGATGGCGTTGGCTGCCGGCGCGCAGGCAGACGTCGCGGGCCTGCGCAACCTCGCGATGCACGCCGAACGCGCGTGCCTGCTCGACCCGTCTTAGGGGTGCGGGATAGTCATCCCGACACAGTTCTACGAGAGGAGTCGAGATGGCGGCAACCGAGGTTGAACAGCAGCCGCAGGGCCGGGCCAAACTAGATCCCCTGCGCCACCACGAGCACTACCAACAGCAGGATGGCAAGCACCCGTCGCCCTACGCCGGCGGAAGCAGCTTCATGGAGCGCGTCGCCGAGAATGTCGCATCGGGCATGGGCACCGTGCAGTTCGTCATCATCGGCTCGCTGATCATCCTCGGCTGGGTGTTCGCCAACGGCGCGGTGCACTATGCCAGCACTACGATCAAAGCGCTGGAACATGGCGGTCAGTTCGACCCCGAGCCGTGGATCCTGCTGAACCTGATCTTCTCAGGCGTTGCCTTCTACACGGGCGCGCTGGTCATCATCGCCCAGAAGGCGCAGACGAGGACCGACAAGGCCAACGAGGAAGCCGCCGCCAAGCACAGGGACGAGCTCGCCCAATTTCAGAACGACCTGCTGCAGAAGAACACCGACGTCACTGAAGAGATCCACACGCTGAGCCAGAAGCTGAGCACGCTCACCGAAGAAGTGCACGAGGCGACGTGCAGGCGGGGTACTGCACCGGCGTGACGCTTTAGGGTTCGACCGAGCGCCGGCGCCCGCGAGGGCTCACTCCCAGCGCATCGCCTGCGGCGTCTCGCGCATGCGGATCACGCGCGCGGGCGTGCCGCCGACGACCGCGTTCGCGGGCACTTCCTTGGTGACCACCGCGCTGGTGCCGACGACGCTGTTCTCGCCGACCGTGACGCCGCGCAGGATGCAGGCGCCGTAGCCGAGCCACACGTTGTGCCCGACGCGAACGTCGCGCTTGTAGATGCCCTGCGCGCGGATCGGACGCTCGACCTCGGTGACGCCGTGGTCGAAGTCGATCAGCATGACGCGGTCGGCGATGATGCACTCGCGCCCGATCGACACATGCTGATAGGCCGAGATCGTGCAGTCCTGACCGATGACCGTCTTCGCGCCGATGCTCACCTCGCCCTCGTGCACGCGGATCTTGCTGCCGTGCCCGATCCACGCCCAGCGGCCGATGCGCAGGGTCGCATGGCGGCCGATCTCGAACGTGACGTGCGGGCAGATGAAGCAGATGCCGTCGGTCTGCAGGCGCCTGCCGAAACGCAGCTTCAGCAGCACGTAGCGGCCCAGCAGCCGCGCGTAGTGGCGGTTGAGCATGCGGTGCGCGCGCATGAAGCGCAGCAACGTCAGCGGGCCGCCGTGGAGTGGCGCCGGCGCCCTACGCAGCGCGTCGCCGAGCTGCTCGGCGCGCGCCTGCGCGGCGGCTGGGTCGGCGGCAGCGTCGGCAACGAGCTCCATCGCGCTCGAATCGTAAGGGACGCACGGCCCCTGCGATGATTGCGCGCTCGATGGCCGAGCCAACGCTAGCCCAGCGCCTCCTCGACGGCGACCGCCGCGCGCTTGCGCGCGCGATCACGCTCGTGGAGGACAACCGCCCCGAGGGCTGGGAGCTGGTCAGAGAGGTCTACCCGCACACCGGTCATGCCGAGGTCGTCGGCTTTACCGGCCCTCCCGGCGTCGGCAAGTCGACGCTCATCGGCGCGCTCACCAAGGAGCGTCGCAAGGCTGGGCGGACGGTCGGCGTGCTGTCGATCGACCCGTCCTCGCCGTTCACGCACGGCGCGCTGCTGGGCGACCGCATACGGCTGTCCGAGCACTTTCTCGACCCGGGCGTGTTCATCCGCTCGATGGCCAATCGCGGCGCCCTGGGCGGCCTGTCCGAGGCGGCGCTGCAGGCCGCGCTGCTGCTCGACGCCGCCGGACGCCAGGACGTGTTCGTGGAGACCGTCGGCGTGGGGCAGGCGGAGATCGACATCATCGACCACGCCGACACGATCGTGCTCGTGTTGATGCCCGGCTCGGGCGACTCGATCCAGGCGCTGAAGGCGGGCGTGATGGAGATCCCAGACGTGATCGTCATCAACAAGGCAGACCATCCGCTGACGGACACGATGATCCGCGAGATTCGCGGGGTGCTGTCGCTCGCCAACCTCGACCGCACGCCCGAGGAAGCGCGCGAGCGCTGGCGGGTGCCGATCGTCAAGACCGAGGCCGCCCGCGGCGAGGGCATCGAGGAGCTCGTCGGAAGGCTCCAGGAACACCGTGCTCACATCCTCGCTGCCGGCCACCTCGACGAGCGCCGCGCGCGCAACCTGCGCAACGAGGTGCTGGCGATCGCCGCCGCGCGCATGCGCCGGCGCCTGGAAGAGGACCTGCCGGAGGACGCCGAGTTCCAGCGGCTGCTTGAGCAGGTCGTGCAGCGGCGGCTCGATCCCGCGAGCGCTGCCGCCGCGCTGCTCGAGCGCCGGACATAGAGCGCGCGCTGATGTTGCTCGGCGCTCGTGGTGAACTGCTGGTACTGCGCGTTGCCCCGCTGTGCAGCCGCGAGGCTGGGTGTCCGACCAGCCACGAGTGACAATTCCTTAGCGCAAAACTGACAACGTTTTGACACAGAACTGGGGGTTGACACCGCGCAGCGGTTCTGCGACTGTGCGACTGGGAAGCGACGTCGCGCCGGGTGTGCAACGGGGAAGGCCGCCCACATACGAACCTAGAACTGGCGAGGGGGGCTGAGATGTCTGATCTTGGGTCAAAGCTACGGTCAAGTGGGCGGCGGTGGTCAAGTGGGCGGCGGTGGTCAGCTATCAGCCTACGCGCGCGGGCGATTCGGGTGAGTGCAGTGGCCTTGCTCGTGCTCGCGAGCGCCCTCGCGTGGCTCGCCGCGAGTGCCATCGCCGGCTCCGGTCCACCGGTCAACAACCCCCTGGCGCGTCCGGAAATCACTGGTCCCGTCGCCAGGGAAGGCGCGACGTTCAAAGTGAAATCGGAAGGGAAATGGTCGGGCGAAGCGGGGATCGAATACTCCTATAGGTGGGAAGACTGCAACCTGGAAGGCTCGGCATGCGTAGCGAATGGCGGCACGGGCAAAACGTACGAAATCGAAGCAGCCGACGTCGGCAAGACGCTCAGGGTCACAGTGGTCGCGGAAAACAAAGCCGGCAAAGGCGAAGCATCCTCAGCTACGACCTCGAAAATCGCGGGAAACCCGCCGAGAAACATCGAACTGCCGTCGTTCAGCCCGAGCGAACCCCAGGAAGACGAGCTGCTGACGGCGAAAGCCGGCCGGTGGTCGGGGACGCCCGCAACCAAGTACATCTACGAATGGGACGCGTGCCCGACGAAATCGTGCTCCGAATTCCTCATCAAGGAAGAAACGAGTCTGTCGGAATCGAGTTACCGCGTCGTCGGCCATAAGGGCCTGCAGCTGGAACTGACGGTGACCGCTGTGAACTCCGCCGGCGAAAAGTCCGCGAGCCCCGCAAGCAAAACCGCGCCGGTCCGCGAAGGGGGACCGCCCGTGAACACCGTTGCGCCCAAAATCGAAGGCGAACCGCGTGCGGGGGTGACGCTGAAAGCAAGTCCCGGCAGCTGGTCCGGCGCGGCCCCGATCGAATTCAGCTACCAGTGGTCGAGCTGCACGGTGCTGGAAGCGTGCACGCCGATATCCGGTGCGACCGGCGCGAGCCACACCGTCGAAGAAGTCGAAGTCGGTGACACCCTCAAGGTGACGGTCACGGCGAAAAACCTCGTGCAAAGCGGCGTAGAAGCCTCGTCAGCCAAAACGGAAGTCGTGACGGGGCACCCGCCGGCGAATATCGCAACGCCCTGGATCTACGGCGAAAGCGTCGAAGGTACGCAGCTGCTCGCCGCGACGGGCGAATGGCGCGGCGAATCGCTCAAATTCAGCTACCAGTGGCGCAAGTGCGAAGGCGCACTGACCGGCGAAGAATGCCCGGCGATCGAAAAAGCCACCAATCCCAACTTCACCCCCACGGGAGTGGCGGGCACGCGCCTCGAGGTCACGGTCACAGCGAGCAACGCATCCGGCGAATCGTCGGTTACGTCGAGCGAGACGGGCACGATGACGCCGGCGCGCGAAGGCGAGGCCGACGGCTGGGGTTTCAACGGCAACGGCAACCTCGGCACGATCTGGTCGGACGAACTGCAGGTGAATCCCGTCGGCCTCGGCTGGGAAACGCCGTCCGTCGGCGAACCCAGCGATGAAATCAGCAAGATCAAAGAACTTGCCGGAGGCGGCACCGTCGGCTACGCGCTCGTGCCCGGCGAAAAAGGCCCGGTGATAGACGCCTGGGGGGAGAACGGCAAAGGGCAGCTCGGCGACGAACAGAGCGGAGGACGATCCGCCTGGGAAACCGGCAAGGCTCACGTCGTCGTCCAGGAAGCCCCTGGCCGTCCGTTGAAAGAAGTGGTGCGAATCGCTGGGTTCGGCGAGAGCGGCGACGCGGTGCTGACCGGCGGCAGGGTGCGCACCTGGGGCAACAACGAATTCGGGGGGCTCGGCGACGGGAGTGACGGGCTCGAAGAGTTCAGCGGCCAGAACGAGCAGACGCCGGTCGCGGTCGCCGAAGTCGCCAAAGAAAAGGACGAGGAGCCGATCGAAGAAGGCGGGAAAGTGGTGGGGCGCAGGGAGAAAGGCGAACTCAGTGGCGTGATCGCGCTCACGGATGGCGCCGGCGCCAAGTACGCGCTGCTTGAAAATCGCACGGTCGTGGCGTGGGGCAGGGACACGAACGGACAGCTCGCGATCGGCAAGGATGCGCAGCCAGGTGAAGAACCGACGGCGGAAGACACGTTCGCCGAAAGCTGCGCACACACCGAATTCAGGCACAACGTCGAACCGTGCGCGACGGTCCCCCGGCCCGTCCTGCTCAACGGAAAACCGCTGGAACACGTGGTCTCCATCGCCGCCGACGGCCAAGACGCATACGCGCTGCTCGAAAACGGCGAGCTGCTGTCGTGGGGCGGCAACGAACAGGGTGGGCTCGGACGGGGACTCAGCGTCAAAGAAAAAGAAGGCCTGCCGGGCTACGTGGAGACCGAAGCCGAAGCGCCGCTGCGCGAAGTGGTGGCGGTCAGCGCCGGCGCGAACCACGTGCTGGCGCTGCTGAGGAACGGGGAGGTGTACGGCTGGGGCTTCAACAAAGAAGGCCAGCTGGGTGAAGGGAGCAAATCCGAATGCCAGGGAGAACCGTGCGATCAGTTCGCGCGGCGGATCTCGACCCCGAACCCCAGCGACCCCGAACGGCAGCTGGCGGTCACGAGCGTTGCCGCCGGGCTCGAATACAGCCTCTTCCTCAGCGGCGGCAAGGTCTACGGGTTCGGGCGAAACCGCGAAGGTGAGCTCGGAGTCGGACACGAATGCGAAAACCCCGGCGGCACGCAGGGCGTCAACCGGGGCAAACCTCACAAATGCTTCTTCCACAAACTCGTGCAGGTGCCCGAGGTGGAAGACGTGAGCGCAGTCGAGGCGGGCGGCTCGCACGTCATCGCGCTGCTCGAAAACGGACGGGAAGCGCTGCGACCGGCCGTGGAAATGACGCCCGGCCTGAGCACGATCGCTCCGTTTGGCAGCCTCAACTCGATCACGCTGAAATGGACGCATGCGCAGTCGATGAAAGTGAAGTACCGGCAATTTGAGAGAGCTGTGTCGGAATGCCCGGAAGTGGGAGGAGAAGAAGCCGGAGGGGAAGGCACGGGAGGGGGAGGAACGGGCGAAGAAGGTAGCGGAGGAGAAGGAGCGGAAGAAGCTCTGGAAGAATGCGCCGCGACGCCGCCGGGTGAAGCGGGAGCGCCTGAAAACGTCGGTCTGCCACGAGTTGGTCAAGTGGTCAAAGAAGTCGTGGAAGGCAAAGAAAAACGCCGGCTCAAGCAGGCGAGAGCGATCGTGGCCAACGAAAAAGCGGGCGCGGGCACCTATATACTCGGTACCACGGTGGGAACCTGGAGCGGAGAACGCCCGCTGACGTTCACGGTGGAGTGGGAACGCGAGGTAAGCGGTGCATGGGAAAAAGCGGCGCCCGCACAGGAATACAAGGAAGAAGTACCGTCGAGCTACGAATTCGAACCGACGCTCGAAGACGTCGGAGATGACTTGAGGGTGAAAGTAACCGCCACCAACAAGCTCATCCAGGAAAAAGAACAGCCGCCGGTGGCCGTCGACTCGATGCCCACGGGAGCTGTGAAAGGGCCCCGCTCCGACGTCCTTAACATCCGCCCGATATCGGGCGCTGAAAAAGAAGCGATGGAATCCGAAAAAGAGCTCGTGATCAAAGAACAGTGTCCGGAAGGCAAAGTGATCTGCAGCAGCGGCAGGCACGAAGAGCCGAAGAGCGAATGGGAACTCAAGCCCGGCGCCTATGAAATGGAGCTGCTGTTCGAAACGACTGAAGGCACCAGTACGTTCCCCGGCAAATACAAGATCGTCGGTCAGATCGAATAGAGACGCAAGCCGCCGGTCTGACGCCCTCGACCCTGCCGACGCAGCCGCTGCGCTGCTGGCGCGCGGGGCCGGGGGCTCAGTGGCCTGTCACATGGATCCGCACCTGCCACAGCACGATGAACTGCGGGCACGCGCGCCCGGCCGCGCAGAGCGGGCGCTCGAGCGCCCGTAGCTCGGTGTGCCCCGACGCGATGGCGGTGTATGCGACCTGCGCAGCTCCGCCGTCGCGTCGGGCCGCTCCAACTTGACGCAGAAGGTGTGAGCCCGGCTCTGTGGGGACGCTCCAGGTGAGGCCCGGGGACCGCAGCTGCACATCCACCGTCCAGCCGACTCCCACCGTGACGGTGCGGTTGTCGTCGCTGCGTGTGATGCACACCGAGCGCTTGCCGGTGGTGCATGCCGCGCTTGCAGGCGCTGCCTGCACAGCGTCGCTTGCCGTAGAGGTTGGGCGCCTGCTGGTGAGCGTGCCGCCGCACGCGCCCGACGCGCCCAGCAGCAGCGCGGCGCTCGACACGAGCGCCGCCGGCGGGAGTGCACGGCGGAGGCGCACGCGGGTCATAGCGAACAGCGTAGGGCGGGAGCGCGCCGATCAGCGCTCGCTATGAAGCGAGCGCGCGGTCGCCGAGCGCGGCACCGAGCGCTGGTCGGGCAGCGTGCCGATCACACGGTCGCCGACCGTCGAGGTCACGCCGAACCAGTAGCGCTCGTTCTTGTAGTGGTGCAGGCGATGGTTGCGCCAGATCGCCTTGTAGTAGCGCCCCCGCGCGCGGTGGGGGGTGTGGATCAGGAAGTGCGTCCACTCGTATGCCGCGAGGATCGCAAAGCTCGTCACAACACCCGTCGTCGCATAGGCCAGGCGCGGACCGCCGAGCGCGACGTGGATCGGGAACGACAGCGCCCAGTTGACGGCCGCGATCATCGCCAGGAACACGAGCGCCGCGTAGACGGGGATCAGCACCCCCTCGAGCACACCCGGCGCCTCGTGATGAGCGCGGTGCTCGCGCGCGCTCAGGATCTCCATCCTGCGTCCCAGCAGCGTGAACGGGCGCGCGTGCAGCAGGTACACGTGGATCGTCCACTCCACGAACGGCGTCACCGCGAGCAGGCCGGCGACCATCACCAGGTCGCGCCAGCTGAAGTGGCCCTGGATCGCGCGCGCGGCGAGCGCCAGCACGAGCGCGCCGAGCAGATATGGCGGCGACGGCTGGCGCGCGAACACGCGCGCGCAGTCGCGCAGCGACGGGTCCTTGCCGGTCCTCGTCGGCACCGCCGCTGACGGCGCCGTCAACGGGTCGCGCTCGGCATCCTCAGCAGTCGCGTCCTCGCGCCGCTCCGGCACTCGGGCAGTCGCGTCTGCGTGCGACTCCCGTCCTCTGACTCGTGCCAACAGCTCGGACATCGTGCACGAATGCTAACCGAGATCCCGCTTGACCTCGTGGCGTTCGACCGACGCTGAACGCACACCAAGCCTCTAGGCTGCTGAGGAGCATTCGCTCGGAGCTCGCCGGGTCCGCCACCACGCCTCCGGCGAGCACCATCGTCCGAAACAGGGGAGGTTGGCATGGCGAAGATGAAGCTGTTCGGGGTGGGCGCGGGCGTGACCGTCATGCTGGCGGCCTCGGCAATCTGCGCGAGCGCCGCGTCGACCAACGCACGGCTGCAGCTGAAGGCGGAAGGAAAGCCGCTGCAGGCGGGCGCCGAAGTCCTGCTGGTGGCCGGGTACTCGCTGGGCGAATGCTATTGGGAAGAACAGGCATTCAAGGTGACGGTGAACGGCTCCAGAACCGACAAGCTCGTGAGGACGGGCGAAGCGGGGCAGCTCGAAAGCTGCGGCGGAGGCGCCAAGGCGATTGAAATCACGAGCGCCAGAAAGATGATCGTGAAGCTGGCGCCGATGCGCATCCACCTGGGAGGGCCGTGCGTGTACGAATTCAAGGAAATCTCCGCCACGTTCGCCCAGAGGGAATGGGGCCCCGAAATCTATGGCAGCGCTGCCGGCAAGCTGGACAGGGCCCAAAGCGTGCGATCTTCGGCGTGCGCCAAGACTCGCACGACGATCTTCGACATGGCTCTGAGCGGGGTGGAAACGGGACTGATCAGCTAGGCGCCGAGCGCGCGCGCGATCACCATCTGCTGAACCTCGTCGGTGCCCTCGCCGATCGTGAGGATCTTGGCGTCGCGGTAGAAGCGGCACACTGGGTACTCCTCGATGAAGCCATAGCCGCCGTGTATCTGCACGGCCTCCTCAGCGCAGCGCACCGCCAGGCGACCGGTCTTGAGCTTCGCCTGCGCGGCCGTCAGCGTGAAGTTGCGCTTAGCGTCCTTCTCGCGCGCGGCCTTGTACACGAGCAGCCGCGCGGCCGCGATCTCCGTCGACATGTCCGCGAGCTTGCCCTGGATCGCCTGGAACTTCGAGATCGACTTGCCGAACGCCTTGCGCTCCTTGGCGTAGGAGAGCGCCTCGTCGAGCGCGCCCTGTGCCAGCCCGACGCCCATCGCGGCGACGCCGATGCGCCCGATGTCGAGGATGTGCAGAAACTGCTTGAAGCCCGCGCCGCGCGGTCCCAGCAGGTTCGCCTCGGGCACGCGGCAGTCGCTGAACGTCAGCGGGCGTGTGTCTGACGCGTTCCAGCCCATCTTGCGGTAAGGCTCGCCCTGCTCGTAGCCGTCGGTGCCGTTCGCCACGATGATGTTCGAGATCTCCTTGGAGCCGTTCGCCTCCTCGCCGGTGACCGCGGTGATGCACACCATCCCGGAGATGTCGGTGCCGGCGTTCGTGATGAACTGCTTGGCGCCGTCGATCACCCATTCGCCATCCTGCAGGCGCGCGCGGGTGCGCGTGTTGCCCGCGTCGGAGCCCGCCTCCGGCTCCGTCAGCCCGAACGCGCCCAGCCGCTCCCCCGAGCACAGTTGCGGCATCCACTCGCGCTTCTGCTGCTCGTCGCCGAACACGTAGATCGGCTGCGTCCCCAGCGACGTGTGCGCGCACAGCGTGATCGCCACCGAGGAGTCGACGCGCGTGAGCTCCTCGACCGCCAGCGCGTACGCAAGCGTGTCGCCGCCGCCACCGCCGTACTCCTCCGGAAACGGAATGCCCATCAGGTTCAGCGCGCCGAGCTTCGCCACGATCTCGTACGGGAACGACTTCGTGCGGTCGAGCTCCGCCGCGACCGGCGCGACCTCGCCCTCGGCGAATTCCCTGACCGTGCGCCTGATCAGCTCATGGTCGGGCGACAGGTCGAAGTCCACGGCGGGCATTCTCACAGACTCCGTCCATCGACGAAGTGCGTATAGCCATGGTTGGACAGCCTTTGTCGTGGTGGTGCGTCGCTGACGCACCACGTGTCGCTGGGCGCGTTTGGACGCTCCGGCTTCAGGCTGCCGTCACGCCTATGTCACGATTGGGAGCTCCGTGACCCGCGCGCGCCTGATCCTCGACATCTTCAGGCGCGGGCGTACCTACAGCTACGGCCCGCATCGCTCGCAGTGCGCCGATCTGCGGCTGCCGGCGGCGACCGGGCCGCATCCGGTGATCGTGCTCATCCATGGCGGCTCGTGGCAGGAGCGCTACGGCAAGATCGTCATGCGCGGGCTCGCCGGCGACCTGGCAAGGCGCGGCTGGGCGGTGTGGAACATCGAGTACCGCCGGCTCGGGGGCGACGGCGGCTGGCCTGCCACGTTCGAGGATGTCGCCGCCGCGATCGACCTGCTTGCCGAGCTGGACGCGCCTCTGGACCTGGAGCGGGTGAGCGTCCTCGGCCACTCCGCCGGCGGTCACCTGGCGCTGTGGGCGGCCGCGCGCGACAAACTGCCCTCCGGCGCGCTCTGCTCGCTCGCGGACGGCTCGGGCGTGCGCATCCGCCAGGTAGTCGCGCAGGCCGGCGTATGCGATCTCGCCGGCGCCTACCGCCTGTGGCGCGGCGGGGCGGCACGGGCGCTCATGGGCGGAGCTCCCGAGGAGGTCCCCGAGCGCTACGACGTCGGCGATCCGCTGCGCCTGCTTCCTGCGAGCATGCCCGCGCTGCTGATCCACGGCGTTCACGACGAGACCGTGTCTGTGACACTCAGCCGCAGCTACGCCGATGCTGCGCGCGCCGCCGGCGGCGAGGTGGAGCTGGTCGAGATCGAGGGTCGTGCGGGCCGCCACCGCGCGCACATCGACCCGCGCGGAGCCGCTTGGGCGGCGGTCATCGAGCGCCTCGCGCACGCGCCCTCGCCGAGCGTTGCGCGCTGAGCGTCAGCGCGTGCTCGGCGTGTCCACGCCCGGCACGGAGGGCGGCTCAGGGTCGTACGGCGGATCGACGTCCACGCCGCACGCGCCACTGCACGTCTCGCAGCCGTTTTCCCAAGCGCAGCCCAATCAGCGGCTTCGCTGGGGACATGCTGGCCTCACCGAACTCCCGCGTCGCGTACACCGGTGAGATCGTCACCGCGAACTTCGGATCGTGTACTCGCGCCATTGCGCTCGCGAGTCTCGCGTCCTCCTGCAGCGCGGCGGCGCTGGCGATGACGCCGACGCCCCCGATCCCGGGCTGAGCAAACAGCAGCAGATCCCTGTTCGTTTGCGAGAGGAAGTCCTCCACCGCGGTGAGCACGCCGTTGTGCGGGCCGCCCTCCCGCTCGGCGTTGAGCATGTGATCGTTCTTGCCATGCTCCACGAGCGCTGAGTGAAAAGGCTGGATGCCGGCACGGCGGTAGGGCTGGCGGTGCTCCGCAGGGATCGTCGCCGGGTCGTAGTACAGGTCGCGACGGCCATACGGCCAGCCCACGTCGTGCATGATCACCAGCGGCCAATCGGGGTTGACTCTGTCGATCGCCTGCAGCTCGCCCAGCATCGTGTACCAGTTGTGGTCGCCGTCGAGCAGGATCAGGTCGACCGGGCCGATCGCCGGCAGCGCGCTGAGGCTGAGCTCGAGACGCATGGCCAGGTGACCCGCCCAGTCCTTGGTGTATGCCTCGACGTCGAACTTGGGCTTCGGGTCGATCACGTGCAGGACCGCGTCGTGCTCAGCGGCCCACGAGGCGACCAGGCGCGTGTTCTTGCCTTGCGCCGCTCCGACCTCGATGATGGTCTTCGGTGATCGTGCCTGCAGCAACGGCAGCACGGCAGAATCCCAGAAGCGGTGCACGGGCGGCGCATGCTAGCGCAAAACCGCTCCGCCCCGAGACAGCGGAGTGGTCTTCCGTCAAGTCCTCAGACGCAGTAGGACTTGGCGAGCTCCACCAGCAGTCGCACACCGTAGCCGGAGGCGCCCTTGCCGACGTACGCGCGATTCAGATCCCATGCCGAGCCGGCGATGTCGAGGTGCGCCCACGGCGTCTCGCCGACGAAGTTCGACAGGAACGCGCCACCGACGATCGTGCCCGCCTTGCGCGCTTCGGGCGCGTTGTCGAGGTCGCCGTAGATGCCCTTGATCAGCTCGCCGTACTCCTCGTGCAGCGGCAGGCGCCAGACGATCTCGCCGGTGCTCTCGCCGGCGGCGGCGATCCGCGCGGCGAGCGCGTCGTCGTTGCTCATCAGCCCCGCGTACGTCGATCCCAGCGCGACGATCACCGCGCCGGTCAGCGTCGCCAGATCGACGATCTGCTCGGCGCCCTGGGCGATCGCGTGGCACAGGCAGTCGGCCAGCACCAGCCGGCCCTCCGCGTCGGTGTTGTTGACCTCGATCGTCTTGCCGTTGGCGGCCGTCACAATGTCCCCGGGCTTGATCGCGTGTCCGCTGGGCAGGTTCTCCGTCGCGCCCACGACCGCCACGAGCCTGACCGCCAGCCGCAGGCGCGCGATCGCTGCGACCGCCTCGATCACCGCCGCGCCACCGGACATGTCGAACTTCATCTCCGCCATTTTCGCCCCGGGCTTCAGCGAGATGCCGCCGCTGTCAAACGTCACCGCCTTGCCGACGAAGCCGAGCGTCGGGGTGGGTGGGATCTCATCGACACCCGGTCCGTCGTATCTGATCGTTATCAACGCTGGCTCCTGGTCGGATCCCTGGGCGACCGCCGCGAACGCGCCCATGCCGTGGGCGACGATCCCGGCGCGGCCCTCGACGGTCACCGACACGCCCTCGACGTCGCGCGCGAGCGCCTGCGCGTACTCACCTAGCGCCGACGGCGTGAGGTCGTTGCCCGGCCGGTTCTGCAGGTCACGCGCGCGGTTGACCGCCTCGCCGCGCACAGCCGCGTCCGCGACCGTGCTCGCGAGCCCGTCGGGGCCGGAGACGATCAGCCGCTCGAGCTGCTTGGGTGGGGCATCCTCGCCCGAGCCCTCGCCGGCGGGCGCCGACTTGTGGCGCTCAAAGCGATAGTCGCTGAGAAGCGTGCCCTCCACGAGCGCCGCCGCGATCGCGGCCGGCGCGGGCGCAGCTGCGGAGGGTGCCTCGGCTGCGCTTGCGGGAACGGCCCAGCACAGGGCGCGTGTGGATATCTCCTTCGCGCGCGCGCTCGTCACCGCCGCCGCCACACGCGCGCGCTCGGCGGTGAAGTCGGCGCGGGCGCCCAGCCCCACGAGCAGCCAGCGCTTGCCGTCGGCGTGAGTCAGCGCCAGCGACTTGAACGAGCGGCGCGCCTCGCCCGAGACGAGCAGCTCACCGACCTGCGACGGCGCCTCCGGCGGGGCGTCCTCGCCGTCGAAGATCCCGACCGCGATCGTGTCGGCGTCGGTCGTTCCTGCTGCTTGGGCGACTGCGGATATCTGCATGCGCCGGCACGATATCCAGCTTGGGGGCGTTTCGTCTGCGTAACCTTTCAAGAGCGGTCCACTACCATTCTCGCTCTCGCGTCCCTTCTCACCGACCTTTAGGAGCAGAGCGACTTCCATGCCCAAGACCGTGATCCTCGCCAGCGCGCGCACTCCCATCGGCAAGATGGGCGGCGGCCTGTCCACGCTGGAAGCCACCGAGCTCGGCGGCATCGCGATCAGCGCCGCGCTCGAGCGCGCCGGGGTTGAGCCGGAGCAGGTCGAGCACGTCGTCATGGGCCAGGTGCTGCAGGCGGGGCAGGGACAGATCCCCTCGCGTCAGGCGCAGATCAAGGCCGGGATCCCCAAGGAGGTCTCCTCGGAGACGATCAACAAGGTGTGCGCCTCCGGCCTGCGCGCGTCGGTGATCATCGACCAGGCGATCCGCGCCGGCGACATGAACGTCGGCGTGGGGGGCGGCATGGAGTCGATGTCGAAGGCTCCCTACCTGCTCCCGCAGGCGCGCTTCGGCTACCGCATGGGCGACGCCAAGATGCTCGACGCGATGGTTCACGACGGGCTCACGAACCCGTTCTCCGGCAAGCAGATGTTCGTCGAGGCGACCGAGATCGGCGATGAGCTGGAGATCACGCGCGCCGACCTCGACCGCTGGGCGCTGCGCTCGCACGAGCTCGCGCTGAAGGCCACCGACGAGGGGCGCATGTCCGAGGAGATCGTCTCGGTGACCATCAAGGGACGCAAGGGCGACACAGTCGTCGAGATCGACGAGGGCCCGCGCCGCGACACGTCGCTGGAGAAGCTCGCCGCGCTGCCCGGGCTCGTCGGCAAGGAGGGCTCGCACACGGCCGGCAACTCGCCGGGCGTCAACGACGGCGGTGGCGCGCTCGTGCTCGCCTCCGAGGAGTGGGCCGCGGCCAACGGCAAGGAGGCGCTCGCCGAGATCGTCGCGCACGCGCAGAGCGCCAACGACTTCGCCTACCTGGCCACCACGCCTGCCAGCGCCGCCAAGAAGGCGCTCGAGAAGGCCGGCCTGCAGCCGGGCGACATCGACGTGTGGGAGATCAACGAGGCGTTCGCGTCCGTCACGCTCAACTCGATCCGCATGCTCGGCATCGACGAGGATCGCGTCAACGTCAACGGTGGCGCCGTCGCCCTCGGGCACCCGATCGGCGCATCCGGCGCGCGCATCCTCGGCGCCATAGTCCACGAGCTGCGCCGGCGCGGCGGCGGCCTCGGCTGCGCCGCGATCTGCTCCGGCGGGGGGCAGGGCGACGCCCTCATCCTGAAGGTCTGAGTGATCGAGCGCGGAGACGGCGCCGGCGGATCGCCGAACGGCCAACCGCGCGGGGCCGCGTTCTTCGACCTCGACAAGACGCTGATGGCGGGCTCCTCGGGCGTGTTCTTCGCCCGGGCTGCTTACGAGACGGGGATGATCACGCGCGGGCGCCTCGCGCGCGACGTGTACGAAAACGTGCGTTTTCGCCTGCATGGCTCGACCGACGATCGCGCCGACGACGTGCGCAGGCGCGTGGGGGAGATGATCGCGGGCGTGCGCGTGCGCGATCTGCAGCGCCTGACGCCGCGCGTGCTCTCGGGCGTGCTGCCGCGGCTGTACCCGCAGATGCTCGAGCGCGCATACGCCCACCAGGACTCCGGACTGCCGGTGTACATCCTGACCGCCGCTTCGCAGGAGATGGCCGACCTGCTCGCGCGCGTGCTCGCGTTCGACGGCGGCCTGGGCTCGCGCTCGGAGGTGGTGGACGGCCGCTACACGGGCAGGCCGGCGGGACCGTTCAACTACCGCGAGGGCAAGGTGCTCTCGATGCGCGAGGTCGCCGAGCGTGACTACATCGACCTGGCCGCCTCCTACGCGTACTCGGACTCCGAGTCGGACCTGCCGATGCTGCGCGCCGTGCGCTACGCGGTCGTCGTCAACCCGGACGCGGTGCTGCGACGGATCGCGCTGGAGGAGGGCTGGGAGGTGATCGAGCTCGATCGTCTTGGCAGGCGCTTGAAGCTGGTCGCAGCGCTCGGCGCGGCGGCTGCGATCGGTGGTCTGGGGAACGCCGCGTGGGGGCGCGTGGGAGCGCGAATCGGCCCGCGGGCATAATCTGCCCTGCGCATGTCCTCGCCACAACTCCAGAGCAAGATCCGCGTGGTCGTCGCCAAGCCGGGACTCGATGGTCACGATCGCGGCGCCAAGATCATCGCGCGCGCGCTGCGCGACGCCGGCATGGAGGTGATCTACACGGGCCTGCACCAGACGCCCGAGCAGATCGTCGAGACCGTCATTCAGGAGGACGCCGACGCGGTCGGCCTGTCGATCCTGTCCGGTGCGCACATGACGCTCGTGCCGCGCGTCGTGGAGCTGCTGCGTGAGCAGGGCGTCGAGGACGTCGTGATCACCGTCGGCGGCACGATCCCCGCGGAAGACATCCCCGAGCTCAAGAGGCTGGGCGTCGCCGAGGTGTTCACGCCCGGCGCGCCCACGCAGGCGATCGTCGATTTCATCCGCGGCGCGGTCGTCGCGCGCTAGCGAAACCGATTGACTCGTCAGTCAACCGCGCGAACAGGTACGATTCAGTCACTCAGACCCCAAGGAGAAGCTGACTCAATGAAGATATGCGTCCTGGTGAAGGAGGTTCCGGACGCCGCCGTCGAGAAGAGGATCGACCCCTCGACGGGGCGCATGGACCGCAGCGGCGAGAAGAACCTCAACCCGTATGACACGCACGCCATCGAGGCGGCTATGCAGATCAAGGAGGGCGGCGCGGTTCCCGTCGAGGAGATCGTGGCCGTGACGATGGGCCCCGACAGCGCCGTGCGCGCGCTGCACAAGGCGGTCTCACTCGGCGCTGACCGCTCTGTGCACCTGTCGGACCCGGCGGTTGCCGGCTCCGACGTCGCGGCAACCGGCTACGCGCTGGCCAAGACGCTGCAGCGCGAGAGCCCCGACCTGGTGCTGCTGGGCCAGCAGTCAGACGACGGCGAGTGCTACACGATCGGCGCGGTCGTCGCCGAGCACCTGGGCATGCCGTCGCTGACGCAGGTGATCAAGATGGACATCGCGTCAGACGCGCTGCGCTGCGAGCGCCAGGCTGAGTACGGCTACGACACCGTGCAGGTCAAGCTGCCCGCGGTGATCTCCGTCGGAGATGCCATCAACGAGCCGCGCTACCCGTCGCTGAAGGCGATCATGGGCGCCAAGAAGAAGCCGCTCGACACGGTCACCGCCGCCGATGTCGACATCGACGCGTCCAAAGTCGGCGGCGATAACTCAGCCGCCCAGTGGGTCGCCGCGAAGGCGCCGCCCGCGAAGGCCGCCGGCGAGATCATCGAAGACGAGGACACCGGCGAAACCGTCGAAAAAATCGTGGCCTGGCTCGACGAGAGGAAGCTGATCTAGATGTCAAACATCCTCGTTTACGCGCTGCACTACGACGGCGCGATCAACAAGAACTCCCTCGGCGCCGTCTCGGAGGGCGCCAAGCTCGCCGCCGAGCTCGGCGGCGAGGCGCACGCGATCCTGCTCGGCGAGAACGTCCCGCAGGAGCTGGCGGCGTCGCTGGGCAAATACGGCGCCAAGAAGGTGCTCGTGGCAGAGGGCCCCGAGGGGCTGGCGCAGCCGCTGGTCGACGCGATGGCCGCGGCCATCTCCGGCGGCGACTACTCCTACGCGCTGTTCGGCGGCGGTCTGCTCGGCTTCGAGATCGGCGCCGGTCTGGCTGCACGGCTGGGCGCGGGCGTGGCGATGGAGGTCACGAGCGTGCGTGCGGAGAACGGCGAGCTGATCGCCGAGCGCCCGATCCTGGGCGACTCGTCGATCTCCGAAGTCAAATACCGCTCCGATGTCGGCATCGTGATCGGGCGCTTGAACGCGTTCGAGATCCGAGACGTCGGCGGCGCGGATGCGCCTGTAGAGGCGCTGAGCTACGAGCTGAGCGCCCAGGCGCAGCAGGCGACGATGCTCACGCGCGGCGAACAGCGCGGCGCGGACGTCGACATCGAGGGCGCCGACATCCTCGTCGCCGGCGGCCGCGGCCTCGGCAAAGCCGAGGGCTTCCAGCTTGCGGAGGACCTGGCGGCGGCGTTCGGCGGCAACAGCGCCGTCGCCGCCACGCGCGCGGTCGTCGACGCCGGCTGGTACCCGTACGCCGCGCAGATCGGCCAGACGGGCAAGACCGTCGCGCCGAAGCTGTACCTCGCGGCGGGCATCTCCGGCGCGATCCAGCACAAGGTCGGCATGCAGGGCTCGGAGAACATCGTCGCGATCAACAAGGACGCCAACGCGCCGATCTTCGAATTCTCCGACCTCGGCATCGTCGGCGACCTCAACAAGATCCTGCCCAAGCTCACAGAGGCTGTGAAGGCCAAGAAGGGCAGTTGAGCATGAGCGGCCACGGCTCCAGCAATGGGAAGGTCGCACCTGCGGCCTTCCCGCCCCCGGTCGACTCGCGCAAGGAATTCATCAAGCGCGGCCTCGACGCCGAGGACGAGCTGATCGAGGTCGGCGTCGCGATTGTCGGCGGCGGCACCGCCGGCCTTGCGTGTGCCAACCGGCTGCTGCAGCTGCTGGCGGACGACCCCGAGACGATGGAGCGTCTCGGCGAAGTGCCGGTCGCGGTCGTCGAGAAGGCCAAGACCTGCGGCGGGCACAACCTGTCGGGCGCGGTCATGCGCCCGGGGCCGCTCGAAGAGCTGTTCCCGGAGATGACCCGCGAGGACTGGCGCAAGGAGGGCTTCGCCTACGGCGAAGTCACCAAGGAGGCGGTCTACATGCTGCCCTCCGGCAAGACCAAGCTGCGCATCCCGACGCCGCCCAACTTCAAGAACCACGGCAACGAGGTCATCTCCGTGTCCGCGATGGCGCGCTACCAGCAGCGCCAGGCGGAGGATGCGGGCGCGTACATCTTGACCGAGACCTCCGCCACGCAGCTGATCGTCGAGGACGCGCGCGTCGTCGGCGTGCGCTCCGGCGACAAGGGGCGCGGCAAGGACGGCGAGCCGCTCGGCAACTTCGAGCCCGGCACCGACATCAAGGCGCACGCGACCGTGCTCGCCGAGGGCTGCTGGGGGCATCTGACGGGCGCCGCCATCAAGGAGTTCGACCTCGCCAAAGCGCGCGAGCCGCAGGTGTGGGAGCTCGGCGTCAAGGAGGTCTGGAAGGTCCCCAAGCCGCTCGACCGCGTGATCCACACGATCGGCCCGTGGCCGCTGAAGCTGTCTGCCAAGTACGGGCAGATCGGCGGCACCTGGCTGTACCCGATGAAGGACGAGAAGACCGGCGATGACCTGGTGAGCATCGGCTTCGTGATCGACCTCGAGTACGCCGACGCGACCACCTCCGCGCACGACCTGCTGCAGCAGTTCAAGCTGCACCCGCTTGTCAAGGGCATCCTCGAGGGCGGCGAGCGCGTCGCCTGGGGCGCAAAGGCGCTGCCCGGGGGCGGCTACTGGTCGATGCCCAAGCTGTCGATGCCCGGCGCCGTGCTCGTCGGCGACGCCGGCGGCATGGTCGACACCGTCGCGCTCAAGGGCGTCCACCACTGCATCATGTCCGGCAAGCTCGCCGCCGAGTCGATCTACGCGGCGCTCGTGCGCGGCGAGCACTCGTTCGAGCCCTACGAGCAGGCGATCGAAGACTCGAGCGTCGGCAAGGAGCTCTACCAGGAGCGCAACACGCGCCAGCCGTTCCAGAAAGGCTTCGTGCTCGGCGCGCCGCTCGTGAACCTGGCGATCGCGACCAAAGGCAAGCTGCCACCCGGGCGACTCGCCTGGCATCGCAACGACGCGCAGCCGATGTTCGTCGGCAACACCAAGGACAGCTATCCCAAGCCCGACGGCAAGTACACCTTCGACAAGCTCTCCAGCGTGTTCATCACCGGCAACGCCACGCGCGATGACGCTCCCAATCACATCCGCGTGCGCAAGCACGTGCCGCGCGAGGTCGCCGAGACGTGGCGCTGGATGTGTCCCGCCGGCGTGTACGAGATCCCCGAGGATGCACCCGCGAAGGGTGACGTCGACGTGATCGTCAACTACACCAACTGCGTGCAGTGCGGCGCCATCACCGCCAAGGGCGGCCGCCTGACGGCCCCCGAGGGCGGCGACGGTCCGCTCTACCAAGTGACCTGAGCGACCGGCGCGGGGGAGATGCGCAGGGGGATGGAGACACTCGGCGTCGCCAGCCGCAGGCGATCCGCGCGCGCTCGCGTCGCCGCAAGACCGACCACGTGCACGCGCTTGCTGCGAAACACACGCGCTGTTTGAGTGTTACGAGGGTGTGATGAGAACGATGTCCTCAGGTGTACGCGTCTCGTGCGCGGCGTTTCGGCGCCCGGTCGTGGCGCTCACGTGCGCCGTCGCCGTGCCGTGGCTGGTGCTCGCGCCGGCCGCGATGGGAGGCACGGCGACGGCCACCTCGTCCGCCGCGGCGGGCGTCTCGGTGTCGGAACCCTTCGCCGCGTCGGCCGCTTCGGCCGCGTCGGGACCGTCCGGCGCGTCGGGCGCGACGGCGACGCTCGAGCAGTGCGCCACGGCGACGATTCCGCAGACCGAACGCTCGGCCACGTTTGCAGGCGAAATGACAGCCATCGCTGGCACGGCGCGCATGGAGATCCGCATCGACCTGCAGGAGCGCGCCCTCGGGGAACTGCAGTACCGCACCGTCAGCGCCCCCGGGCTGGGCGTGTGGCACAGCTCGACCGCGGGCGTGAAGGTCTTCACGCACATCCAGCAGGTGACCAACCTGTCGGCGCCCGCCTTCTACCGCGGTGCGCTGCGCTTCCGCTGGGTCAGCGCCTCGGGCCATCTGCTCAAGAGCGAGGAACTGCACACAACCCGCTGCGAACAGCCGGCCCCGCCGTCCACCACGGGCACAACCGTTTCGAGCTGATCGTGGCGCTCGTGCCGCGGCCCGCTAGAATCGAGCGACCATGAAGGCGGAGATCCACCCGAACTACGTCCGTGCACACGTGCGCTGCACGTGCGGCAACGAGTTCATCACGCGCGCCACGAAGGACGAGCTGCACGTCGAGGTGTGCTCGAACTGCCATCCGTTCTACACGGGCAGGCAGAAGCTGATGGACACCGGCGGGCGCGTCGAGCGCTTCCAGCGCAGGGTCGCCAAAGGCCGGCTGCACTCGGCGCAATCGCGGTCCGCGCAGTAGTCAGATGGCAGGCGCCGTGGCTGATCCCGCGGCGCCGGCAGCGCTGCTCGAGGCCGACGGCGAGCTGAGCGCTCAGCGCGACGCCCCCGTTGGCGGGCAGGCGGTACTCGAGGGCGTGATGATGCGCGGCGTCGCCAACTGGGCGGTGGCCGTGCGCAAGCCCACCGCCGAGCAGCTCGACGAGGGCGAGGACGGGGCGGACGCGATAGTGACCGAAGGCGCCAAGGGCGAGATCGAAGTCAACACCTATCCGCTGGACTCGGCGATGAAGCGTCACCGGCTGCTGCGGATGCCGATAATGCGGGGGGTCGTCGCGCTGGGCGGGTCGATGGTGATCGGCTTCAAGGCGCTCGAAATATCCGCCAACGCGCAGCTGCCTGCAGAAGAGGTGCAAGACCAGCAGGGAGACGGTGTCGCAGGCGGCGACAGCGAGAACGGCGCGGCGCCGACGCAGGAGACCCAGGAGATCCCACGTGCGGTGTGGGCGGGCACGGTCGTCGTTGCGATCGCGCTATCGGTCGTGCTGTTCTTCCTGATCCCCGTCGGGATCACAAGCCTGATCAAGAGCCAGCTCCACTCCTCGATCCTGTTCTGGGTGATCGAGGGCGTGATCCGCACCAGCCTGTTCCTCGGTTACATGCTGCTGCTCTCGCGCGTGCGCGACCTGCGCCGCGTGTTCGAGTACCACGGCGCCGAGCACAAGACGATCTCCTGTTACGAGGCCGGCCTGCCGCTCACGCCCGTCAACGCTCAGCGCTTCTCGCGGTTGCATCCACGCTGCGGAACCAGCTTCCTGCTCGTCGTCATGATCGTCGCGATCTTCGTGTTCGCGCCGATCGGCCTGCCCGCTTGGTACTGGCTGATGGCCACGCGCGTGCTCGGCGTGCCGGTGATCGCGGGGATCTCCTTCGAGCTGATCAAGTTCGCCGGGCGCAACCGCAGCCGTGGCTGGGTGCGCGCGCTGATGTGGCCGGGGCTGAAGCTGCAGCTGTTGACCACGCGCGAGCCGGACCTCGACCAGCTGGCGGTGGCAATCGCGTCGCTGCAGGCGGTGCTCGAGCTAGAGACGCCGGGCGAGCTCTCGGCGGCCGACCTCCTCGGCGTCGAGGTCGTTGCCTAAAGCACCCTGCGCTCGGCGTGATGTTCGAAAAGGCGATAAGGCGGGCGCGTCGGTCGGCGCGCCGCGCACAGGTTGCGACGGTGTACCCCCTGGCCGCCCTGGACTCAGCCCGTCGTCGGCGTCCGCCGGACCCTGCTTCGACGAGCGCCTGCGGCGGCGCCCCCGACGTCCAGCCGAGCGGCGTGTTCGCCGCCGTGCCGCACTGGCGCAGTCAGCCGGACGCTCGCACGGCCCCCGCCTCGTCCGCGGCGCCGCACGACGTCGATCGCTCCCAGATCTTCGTCGACTGCATCAAGAGCCTGCTCGATCTCGACGTCGATCGTGTGGTGGTGGCCGTGCTCACGAACGAGCCGCGTGAGACCGCCCGCGATCTATCCTCGCGCCTCGCCGCCAGCTCGAGCGACGTGCCCGTCAGCACGCTCCCCGACCTCAGAGCCTTCAACGGGCCGCATGCCGACGGCCGCCAGGTCGTGGTCATCGGCTGGCGCCCCGGCCTCATCCGCAGGCACGGCTACTACCTGACGTGGGCGCACAAGCCCCTGTTTCGTCGCGCGCTCGAGGATCCGGGCCTATCGCACTTCATCTACCTGGAGGACGACATGCGCTTCACGAGCGAGTCGCTCGCGTACTGGTGTCGCTTCCGCGAGCCGCTGGCACGCCATGGCCTGCTGCCGGGCTTCGTCCGTTACGAGGTGTTCGACGACGCTCGCTACGTGGTCGACCAGAAGACTCGCCAGAGCGTCGATCAAGTCGACCGGCAGGGCGTGGTGCTCAGCCAGCCGGACACTGGCCGTGGGTCCGGGCTCGATCTCCGCTTCGTCAGCCTCAACAACCCCTACCAGGGGATGTACGTCATCGACCGGGAGCTCGCGATCGATCATCTGTGGAACTCGCCGGCACGATCCTCGCTGCTGAGTCGCTCGATCAAGTGGCCGACTGACGTTCAGCTGCGCGCGGCGATCATTCGGGAGCGGGCGGCCATCGGCCCGATCCTCGACGACGTGCCGCCGGGCTTCGGGTCGCGAAACGTCGTGCCGCTGCAGATGCCACGTCCCGGGGAATACCGCCTCGATCCCGCCTGCCTGATCGAGCACCTCACGGGCAACTACTCACGTTCTCGCAAAGCCTTCGGCAAGATCCGCGTCGAGGACTTGTTCCTACCCGCGACCAGCGATCCTCATGCGGCCGGGATCTCGCCACGGCAGTAGAGCAGGTTCAGAAACTGCCCGGGGTTGACCCAGGAGTCCGGCAGCGGCGCGCGCTTTCCGTTCAGCACCGCGCGCGGCCAGTACGCTCGGTAGCCGCGCTCCGCCAGGAACGCGTCGACGTCCCAGCTCCGCAGCTCCCAGGTGCCGACGATCTCGCTGTTGAACTCGATCAGCACCCACGGTGAGAGCCGGCGGAAAGTCTCCTCTGCTCCGCGCAGCACCTCCAGCTCGTATCCCTCCACGTCGATCTTCAAGCCCGTCACCGTGGGTGAGCCCTCGAGGATGCTGTCGAGCGTGACGGTCCTCACCGTCTGTCCAGCGGTCCCCGGCCGTGCGTCGACGTGCATCACGTTGTGGACATCGCCGGCGAGGACGACCTCGATGCCCGACTCAGCCCCCAGCGCGTTGTTCACCAAGCAGACGCGGTCACCAAAATCGTTGATCGCGCAGTTCTCCCTGAGTCGTGCGAACGTAGAAGCGACAGGCTCGCACGAGAACACCCTCCCGGTCGGTCCGACAGCGTCGGCGGCGCACACGGTGAACAGGCCGATGTTCGCTCCGCAGTCGACGAAGACGTCGCCTTCACCGAGGAGCCTGGAGACCAGGCGCAGCTCCGGCACCTCCTCTCTTCCCAGATACACGCGTCGGTCGTATCGGACCGACAGATCGCAGATGAGCTTGCCGCCTGTCTCGAGCGTGGCGATCTGCAGGCCCGTGTCGGGAAGTCCACCCTCCAGGCGCCGACGGCGTCTCGCTGCCGCTCCCAGTGGGCCCCTGCTCCATTGCCGGCGCCCCGCGGCAAGGGCTGCTTCCAGGCGTTTCCTCATAGGTCGGCCACCCTATCTAAGGGGGTCGGCGTCGGCGCATTGTACGCTCGGGCGGTGATCGAACAGCTCGTCGAACAGATCGAGTCGCGCTTTGCCGAGCTCGGCGCGCAGCTGACGGACCCAGCGGTGATCTCCGACCGGGAGCGCTATGCCGAGGTCGGTCGCGCCTACAGCCAGCTCGAGCCAGCGGCGAAGCTCGCGGCGCAGTGGCGCCTGGCCCAGGATGACGCTGCGGGCGCCGAGGAGCTGCTGTCGGAGATGGGCGAGAGCGCGGAGATGCGCGAGGAGCTCGGCCAGGCGCGCGAGCGCATCGAGGCGCTCGAGGAGGAGATCCGCCTGGCGATGGTCGAGCGCGACCCCAACGACGACAAGAGCGTGATCGTCGAAATCCAGGGCGGCGCCGGCGGCGATGAGGCCAGCCTGTGGGCGGGCGACGTGTACCGGATGCTCGCGCGCTACGCCGAGCGTCGCGGCTTTCAGCCCGAGCCGCTGGAGATCGGCGACGGCAAGTACACGTTCGCGATCAAATCCCACCCGCCCGACGGCGCGTACTCGGTGTTCAAGTACGAGGGCGGCACCCACCGCGTGCAGCGCGTGCCGCAGACCGAGTCCCAGGGCAGGATCCACACCTCGACCGCGACCGTCGCCGTGCTGCCGGAGGCCGAGGACGTGGACGTGCAGATCGACCCGGGCGACCTGCAGATCGACGTCTACCGCTCCTCGGGTCCGGGCGGGCAGTCGGTCAACACGACCGACTCCGCGGTGCGCGTGACGCACAAGCCGTCCGGGATCGTGGTCTCGATGCAGGACGAGAAGTCCCAGCTGCAGAACCGCGAGAAGGCGCTGCGCGTGCTGCGCGCGCGGCTGTACGAGCGCGCGCTCGCCGAGCAGCAGGCCGAGCTCGCCGCCGACCGACGCTCGCAGGTCGGCACCGGCGATCGCGCCGAGAAGATCCGCACGTACAACTACGGTGAGCGGCGCGTGACCGACCACCGCATCAAGCTCACCGTGCACAACCTCGACCAGGTGCTCGAAGGCGAGCTGGACGAGCTCACCGACGCGCTGCAGTCCGACGAGAAGCGCCGGCGCCTGGAGGCGCAGGCGAGCGACGATGGTTGAATCAACCGTCGACTCAAATTCATTCGCACCGGCGCTCGTGCGATCCTCTTGAGCTGCTGATGCACGCCTCTCTGGACACGGGCACGCCTGCGCGCGACGCGCTCGAGGGCGCGATCACGGCGATCACCGCCGCCGGTTGCGAAACCCCCCGGCTGGACGCCGAACTGCTGCTGGCGCACGCCCTCGGGATCACGCGCGAGCGGCTGCTCACCGAGCCCGACCTGCCCGTCACCGGCGCGGCGGTGCGCGCCTTCCAGGACGCAGTGCGCCGGCGCGCGGTCGAGCGCGAGCCCGTCGCCTACATCATCGGACGCCGCGGCTTTCGCCGCCTGGAGCTGGTCTGCGATCGCCGCGCGCTGGTACCGCGGCCGGAGACCGAGCTGCTGGTCGACGTCGCGCTCGGGCTCCCGGCCGGCGCGCGCGTGCTCGATCTCGGCACCGGCAGCGGCGCGGTCGCGCTGGCGCTCAAGCACGAGCGCGCCGACCTGCGCGTCAGCGGCAGCGACATCAGCACCGCCGCGCTCGAGCTGGCCGCGCTCAACGCCGAGCGCCTGGAGCTGGACGTGCAATGGCTGCACGCAGATCTGCTCGCCGAGGTGGGCGAGTTCGACGCGATTCTCGCCAATCTGCCGTACATCGCCGAGTCCGAGCGCGAGTCGCTGGCGCCCGAGATCACGCGCCACGAGCCCGCCGAGGCGCTGTTCGGGGGCCCCGACGGCCTGTCGCACCTCAGCGCGCTGCTGACCCAACTCGCGGAGCTGCCGGAGGTGCGCTTCCTGGCGCTGGAGGTCGGCGCCGGCCAGGCCGCGTCAGTCGCCGCGTTGACGCACGCGGCGCACTTCGACACGATACGGTTCGAACGCGACCTCGCACGGATCCAGCGGGTGGTGATTGCGGAGCGGCATGGGTGATGACTGCGAAGACCGGCGAGCAGCTGGAGATCACTGAGCAAGATGCGCAGCGCCTGCGGCGGTGCATCGCCGCAGGCGGCGTCGCGGTGTTCCCGACCGACACCGTCTACGGCGTCTGCTGCGATCCCGACAACGAGCAGGCCGCCAGACGCCTGTACGAGCTCAAGGGCCGCCCAGCGGCCAGGCCCGCGGCGGTCATGTTCTTCGCGCTGCAGCCGGCGCTGGACACGCTCGAAGAGCTCGCGCTCGACGAGCGCGACGCGCTCGCAGCGCTGCTGCCGGGGCCGGTGACGCTGCTGCTTGCGAACCCCTTGCAGCGCTTCGCGCCCGCCTGCAGGGTCGATCCCGCGACGCTCGGCCTGCGCGTCCCGCGCCTGCCCGAGCACCTGGCGGCGCTCGGCGCGCTGTCGATGCCCGTCATGCAGTCGAGCGCCAACATCTCCGGCCAGCCAGACGCGCGAACGCTCGCGCAGGTGCCGCAGAGCATGCTCGACGGAGCCGACCTGGTGCTCGACGGCGGCGAGCTGCCGGGCACGCCCTCCACCGTGATCGACCTGCGTGACTACAGCGCGCAGCGCCGCTGGCACGTGCTGCGCGAGGGCGCCCTCACGCGCGGCGCCATCCGCGAAGCGCTCACCGCGATAGCCTGAGTGCAGAGCGTCCGTGTCCGAGCTGAGCCCCGACTACTTCAACCGTCCGCTAGCCGAGGTCGATCCTGAGATCGCCGACGCGCTGCGCGGCGAGCTCGAGCGCGAGCAGAACACGCTCGAGATGATCGCCTCGGAGAACTTCGTCCCCCGCGCTGTGCTCGAGTGCCAGGGCTCGGTGCTGACCAACAAGTACGCCGAGGGCTACCCCGGGCGGCGCTACTACGGCGGCTGCGAGTGGGTGGACGTCGTCGAGCAGCTGGCGATCGACCGCGCCAAGGCGCTGTTCGGCGCCGAGCACGCCAACGTGCAGCCGCACTCCGGCTCGCAGGCCAACACGTCCGCCTACCACGCGCTGCTGCAGCCCGGCGACACGATCATGGGCCTGTCGCTGGCGCACGGCGGCCACCTCAGCCACGGCATGAAGATCAACGTCTCCGGGCGCCTGTACGACATCGCCCCCTACGAGGTCGATCGCGACAGCAGCATGATCGACATGGACGAGGTCGCGCGCATCGCTCGCGAGCGCCGGCCGAAGCTGCTGCTGGCGGGCTGGTCGGCCTACCCCCGCGAGCTCGACTTCGCGCGCTTCCGCGAGATCGCCGACGAGGTCGGCGCGCTGCTGATGGTCGACATGGCGCACTTCGCCGGCCTCGTCGCCGCAGGGCTGCATCCCAATCCGATCGACTTCGGCGCCGACGTGGTCACGACCACCACGCACAAGACGCTCGGCGGCCCGCGCGCGGGCGTGATCCTGTGCAAACAGGAGCTCGCCAAGAAGATCGACTCGGCCGTGTTCCCAGGCCAGCAGGGCGGCCCGCTCGAGCACGTGATCGCCGCCAAGGCGGTCGCCTTCAAGATCGCCGCCAGCGAGCTGTTCGCCGAGCGCCAGCGGCGCACCGTCGAGGGCGCACGCGCGCTCGCGCGCGAGTTGATGCAGGCCGGGCACGGCATCAACGTGCTCACCGGCGGCACCGACGTGCACCTGATCCTCGTTGACCTGCGCGAGACCGATCCCGCGCTCACCGGCCGCCAGGGCGAGGACCGGCTGCACGAGATCCAGATCACGGTCAACCGCAACGCGATCCCGTTCGACCCGCGTCCGCCGATCGAGGCATCCGGGCTGCGCATCGGCACGCCCGCGCTGGCCACGCGCGGCCTGCAGGAGGAGGACTTCGAAGAGGTCGGCAGCATCCTCGCCGTCGCCCTCACCCCCGAATACGAGGCACGAGCCGCCGAGCTGGCCGATCGCGTCGCCGCGATCGTCGATCGCTACCCGCTTTACCAGGGCCTGCCCGCGACCGCGCAGGTTTAGGTCGGAGGGCGCGCATGCGCGCTCTCCCGATCGGCCTGCGATGCTTTACATGAGCCGATGGCGCATCCAACCGAGCTCGACGCGCTTTATGCGTTCCTGGCCGCTGCGGTCGTCACCGCGCTGCTGACCCCCCTCACGATGCGTTTCGCGAGGGCCGTCGGCGCGATCGACGAGCCGCGCGAGCGGGGTCTGTCCGAGCGCCCGACGCCGCTGCTCGGCGGGCTGGCGATCTTCGCGGGCGTGCTGCTCGCTGGCCTGATCTGGCTGCCGACCGGCTATGCGAGGGAAGCACAGCCGCAGCTCTGGCACGGCGTGCTGCTCGCGGCCGCCGTGATTACGCTCATCGGCGCGCTCGATGACCGCTTCGACCTGCACCCCGCGGTCAAGCTGCTCGGCCAGGTGCTGGCGGCGGTGATCGTCGTGCACTTCGGCGTCGCCGTGAAGAAGATCACGCTGCCGTTTCTCGGCGCGTTCGCGTTCCCCAACACCGGCCCCGCGGACGCCGGCCCGGTGCTGACGGTGCTCGGCCTGGTGGTGATGATGAACGTCGTCAACTTCTCCGACGGCGTCGACGGCTTGGCGGCGGGCGTGTGCACGATCATCGCTGCCGCGATGGCGATCATCGCGTTCGACCTGAACCGCCAGGAACCGGGCGTGCTGGCGGCGCTGACGGCCGGCGCCGCGCTCGGCTTCCTGATCTTCAACTTCCCGCCCGCGTCGAGCTTCATGGGCGACTGCGGAGCGCAGCTGCTGGGGTTGCTGATGGGGGTGATCACGGTCGAGGCCGCGGTCAAGACCGAGGCCGTGGTGTCGTTCGTGCTGCCGCTGATCCTGCTCGCCGTGCCGTTCTTGGACACGACCTTCGTGGTGCTCAAGCGCTTGAAGTACCGACAGCCGATCTACAGGCCCGACAGCGAGCACTTCCACCACCGCATGGCGCGCATCGGCTTCTCGAGCCGCCGTACGATCGCCTACCTGTACGCGTGGACGCTGCTGCTCGCCGGCATGGCGCTGGCGCTGCGGTTCGTTCCCTACAGCGACCACAAAGGGCACTACCACACGGGTTGGACGCTCGTGATGCTGGGCATCGGGCTGCTGGTCGTCGCGGCCAGCGTGTATCTCGTGTACGTCCTGGAGATCCTCAAGTTCAGGCGCCTGGACTCGATCCGGCTGCGGCGGCTGCGCCCCGACGCCTCACCAGCGGAGATCGAGCTGGATGTGGCGAAGCACCTGGAAACTGGTGAGTTTGAGGCTGTGACGCAGGCCGGGGATGCTGATGTGCAGGTTCGGGGCGAGGTAGCGGCTGGAGGGACTGAGCAGCGGGTCGGCAAGCGGCAGGTGGATGAGGACCGCGTAGGCACAAAGCAGGAGCGCGGCGGCGCACAAGCGCCGATCGCCGCTGACGGCCGCTAGCGGCAGCACCCAGATCGCATACCACGGCAACAGCCACGCGGTGCAGGCCAGCAGCGCGATCGTGCTCCAGCCGGCCGCCACGCGCCAGTCCGCGCCGCGCCATGTGCGCCACAACGCGAACGCGAGCACCACTGCGAAGCCGCCGATGTACAGATGGCGCCACCAGCTCGGCGTGCCGCTCAGCCCCACCAGGCGCGCCGTCTCCGCGGGCACGCTGTGCGTTGCCACGAGCTGCTGCTGCTCGCCGACAGCGCTGAGGAAGCCAAGCGCGTGCACGCCGAAGCCGACCACGCCCACGAGCGCGACCGCCAGCAGCGCCGCGCACGCGCCGAGCGCCACGCGCGCCCGCTCGCGCATGCGCGGCGAGGAAAGCACCAGAAACGGCAGCACCAACCCGGCGGTGACCTTCACGCCGACGCCCGCCGCCAGCGCGCCCGCAGCTGCGCGCGAGCGTTGACTTGCGCCGGCGGTGAGCGCCAGCGCGAGCGCCAGCGCCAGCAGCAGCAGCGTGTCGTTGTGCGCTCCACCCACCGCCAGCACCAGCAGCACCGGGTTCAGGCCCACGAACGCCACCGCCCAGCTGGTCGAGTGCCCCAGTCGCCCGGCGGCGCGCCCGATCAGTGCGACCGCGCCGAGGCTCGAGATCACGGCGAGCGCCTTGAACGCCCACAGCCCGCCGGCGAGGCCCAGCGGCACGAGCGCATAGCTGAGCAGCGTGAACAGCGGGCCGTACGGCGAGTGCTGAAACGGCCAGCCGATGAACCGGTAGGCCGGGTCGGTGGGCGCTTCGGCGGCAAAGTGCGTGTACGGGTCCAGTCCATGCAGGACGCCCATGCGCGCGAAGTCGAGGTAGCCGAACACATCCTGGGAGATCAGCGGCGGTCCGAGCAGCAGGATCGCGTCCGCCGCCACGATCGCCGCCGCCAGCGCCGCCAGTGGCAGCCGGCGCGCGACCAGCAGCACCAGCGCGTAGCACGCGCACATGATCAGCATCAGCGTCTGGAAGCTGGAGCTCGAGAGGCCGATGCCAAGCCCGCGCAGCGGACCTGCCAGCCACGCTGGCCACCCGCCCTGGCGCGCCGGCACGTACTGCGACGGTGCTGACGCGGCGCCCGCGCTCACGAGCAGCACACACGCGACGATGCCCAGCAGCGCCAGCGCGCCGAGCGCGCGCGCCAGGCCGACCGGTGTCCGTGCGCCCGCCTGCGCGCCCGTGCCCCCGGGCGTCGTCCCTGCGATCCGGGCGGGGGATAGGGGGGTCGCAGCCTGTATGAGAGCATTGTTACGTCTCCCTGCTACGCGGGTGTCCCCTGCGGCCGATAACCTGTGCAGAGGTCCGTGCTGTCGGGGGGACTCCCTGTGTGCACGTATGCCCGCTTCGGCCGTCCGGCCGCGGCGTGCCACCTTCCTATGCGACGTCGCAACCGCACACGCAACAGGCGCCGGGCTCCCGGTCCACATCGCGTCCTGATTCTCTCCGCAGATGTCGGCGAGGGTCACGCTGCGGCCGCGCGCGCGCTGGCGGAGCAGATAACCGCATCCGAGCAGCACGCCGAGGTCACCGTGATCGATGGGCTCGCAGCGATGGGCCCGCTCGTGCGTCCGGTCGTCGAGGACGGCTACCGCGTGCAGCTGCGCTTCATGCCGTGGACCTACACGCTCGTGTACTGGCTGCTCGAGAACGTCATGCCCGTGCGCGTGCTCGCCCGCAGGCTGCTGTGCCTGGTCGGCTCACGCCCGCTGGCGCGGGCGATCGCCGAGCACGACCCCGACGTCGTCGTCTCGACCTACCCCGCCGTCACCGTCGTGCTCGCGCGCCTGCGGCGCGTCGGCGAGGTGCGCTGCTCGACCGTCGCCACGATCACCGATCTGACCGGGCTGTTCTTCTGGGCGCAGCCGGGCATCGACATGCACCTGGTGATGTACGGCGAGTCGATGTCATCGGTCGAGCGCATCGCCGGGCGCGGCAGCGTGCAGCTCGTGCGTCCGCTGATCTCCGCCGAGTTCCTGCAGTCGCGCTGCCCCGTCGACGCGCGTCGCGCGCTCGGCCTCTCCGAGGACGGCCGCACGGTCGTCGTCTCGGGCGGCGGCTGGGGTGTGGGGGACATCGCCGGCGCCGTGCGCGAGTTCACGAAGGTGCCCGAGGTCAGCAACATCGTCTGCCTCGCCGGGCACAACGAGCAGCTCGCGGGAAAGCTCCGCGACGCCTTCGCCGACGAGCCGCGGGTGTGCGTGTACGGGTTCACCGACAGGATGCCCGAGATCCTCGCCGCGGCAGACGTGCTCGTGCACTCGACCGGCGGCGTCACGTGCCTGGAGGCGCGGGCGGCCGGCACACCGGTCGTCTCATACGGCCTGCCCGTCGGTCACGCGCGCCTGAACACGCGGGCGATGGCCGCGCTCGACCTCCTGCGTCTCGCCAACGACACAGACGAGCTGCGCACACACGTCCAGGCCAGCTTCGCCGAGGACTCGCTCATGCCGGAAGGCGCGGCCGACGCCCCAGCGCCGTCACCAGCTGCGCCGCCGGCACACGGGGCCCATCCCGAGGCCGTCGACGTCGTGCTGCAGGCGCCGCGGCGCGTACGGCCGATTCCCCGCTGGCGGCTGCGCCTGGTGGCGTTCGCGACCTGGCTCGCGCTCCTGCTCGGCTTGGGCGCGTGGGTGATGTCGACCGACGACGTAGCCGCGCTGGCCGACAAGATTCTGCACGTACATCCGCTCGTCCACGTCGTGACCACGCAGCCGGACGTCGGCGTGATCGTGCACGTGCCCGCGAGCGACATCGCCTCGGTGGCATCAGCGCTCGCCGCCAAGGGGATCCATGTGTCGATCGCCGACGACTCGACCGTGCCGTCGGGCGCGCAGATCGCCTCGCTGCGAGGGCTCGGCGACGAGCTGCTCCCCGAAATCCCCGGCTCGGAGCCGCTGCGCTGGGAGCGCACGCGCAGCGTGCTGCGCTCGCAGGCGCGTGCGCTGGGACTGCAACACCACCGCTTCTACTACCTGCAGCCACGGGGCGGGCTGTCGGTCGGCCAGATGGTGCTCGCGCGCACCGACGGCGCGATCCCGGTCAAGGGCGCGCTGCGCATCAGCGCCACCAGCGCGCTGCCTCAGCGGCGCATGCGTGCAGGCGACGTGCTCGTCGTCGAGCTCGACGGATCGTCCGCGTCGGTGCTCGGGCTGGAGCGCATCGTCAACTGGCTCGGCTCCTCGGGGCTCGGCGTCGAGCCGCTCGCGTGGCTCACCCGCTCGCCTTCCATCAGCGCCAGCAGCAGCGGCGAGCGCGCCAACATCCCCGCCCCGACGATCAGCACCACCAGCGACACGCCCAGCGGCACCCCGCCGAGCGGCGTCGCGCCGAAGCGCTCGCCGAACAGCACCGGTGCGAGTCCGACCGGCACGACCGTCTGAGTCACGAACACCACCGGCGCCACCTGGATCGCGGGGCGCGACTGCAGCGCGCTCATCTCACTGAGCACGCCCACCGCCGAAGCGGCTGCCGTCGACAGGCCCCACAGCGCGGCCACCAGCAGGTGATGCCGGGAGAGGTCGTCGGAGGCGAGCTTGGTCGCGACGCCGCTCCAGCCGCCGGCCAGGCCTGCACAGACGATCGTCAGCTCGGCGATCGAGTGCCCGAGCGCGCGCAGCAGGTACGGCACCAGGCTCGCGAGCGCAAGCGCGAGCAGCGCCAGCGTGATCGTCAGATGCCCTCCGATTTCGTTGGAGCTGCGCGGCGGCGCGCACAGCCCGGCGCCGATCACGCCGATCACGATCGCCAGCGTGGCCAGATGCTCGCTGCGCCCCGCGTGCTCGCCGAGCATCCGCCGGCCGACGTACAGCAACACGAGCAGGCCAGCCGCCAGCGCCGGCTGGACCACTACGAGCGGCGCCAGCAGCAGCGCCAGCACCTGCAGCGGCCAGCCGAGGATCGACAGACCCGTGCCCATCAGCCAGCGGGCTCGCTTCAGCAGCCCTCGGACCAGCGCCACGCGCAGGTGCTCCTCGTGCGGCGCCTCCCTCGCCTCCATCGCCTGCAGGGCGATCCCTAGGCTGTAGAAGGCCGACGCCCCCACCGCCGCCCCGATTCCCAGCACCAGATCAACCATGTCCGCTCACGATCATCGCACTCACGGGACCCGCATCGCTGGCGCGCTCGGCGGCGCGGCGCTCGCCGGCTACCTGCTTCCGGGACTCGCCGGTGCGTGGCCGGCCCTGCGCGGGCCGCTCGGCATCGAGGATCGCACCGCAAGCGGGCGCGGCTACGCGCTCACGTTCGACGACGGGCCACACGCACAGGGCACGCCCGCCGTGCTCGAGATCCTCGAGCGCGAGCGCGTGCGCGCGACGTTCTTCCTGGTTGGCGAGCAGGTGCTGCGCAATCCGGCGCTCGCCCGCGAGATCGCCGACGCAGGGCACGCGATCGCCCTGCACTGCCACCGTCATCGCAACCTGCTGCGCCTGACCCCGCGCCAGGTGCACGAGGACATCGCCACGGCTCACGAGATCATCGTGACCCACACCGGTCGCACGCCCGAGCTCTACAGGCCCCCCTACGGCGTGCTCAACGCATCCGCTTTGCGTCTCGCACGGGCACACGGCTGGCGCACACTGCTGTGGAGCCACTGGGGCCGCGACTGGGAGGCGCGCGCCACCCCCGCCTCGATCGCCACGCGCGTGACCGACGGCGCCGGCGATGGCGCCGTGCTGCTGCTCCACGACGCCGACGACTACTCCGCGCCCGACTCCTGGAGGCGCACCGCGGCCGCCCTGCCACGCGTGCTCGCGACTCTGGCTGAACGGGGACTCGAGCCTGTGGCGCCGTAATCGTCACGCGGTGTGAGCTCGAGCGTCTGTCTTGTCACGCGGTGTGAGCTCCGGGGTCTGTTTGTCACGCCGGTGTGAGCTCGAGCGTCTGTTTTGTCACGCCGGTGTGAGTTCGCGGGTCTGTTTGTCACGCGGCACGGGATCGTTACATCCTGTAATGATTGCTTAACTGAAATCATTGCTCGCATGAAATCATTGAACAACGTAATCATTTCAAGGTGGAACGACCGCGCGTTCGGACTGATATCCACAATCCCGCCGGCCCGACACCGCTGAGCCGGTGGATAACATCGACGGCTTGTCAACGGTCGCACCGATCGACGCGCGTGGCTCTGTCGCGACGGCTGCCTCCGCGGCAGCGCTGCCTCGGGTTCACGTGCGCTCGCGCTGGTGGCTGGAGGCGCTGACGATCGCGTGGCTGTGCTGGGTGTATGACGCGATCACGAACCTGGCCCCGCTGCGAATCCACGCGGCCCTGACCCACGCGCAGGACGTCCTCAGCCTGGAGCAGTCCCTGCGCATCGACCCTGAGCGCGCGCTCGATCGCTGGATGGCCGGGCACCAGACGCTCGGGCTGCTCGTATCCGACTACTACGACAACGCCCACTTCGTCGTGACGCTCGGGCTGCTCGGCTTCCTGTGGTGGCGGCGGGCGGACGTCTACCGTCCGCTGCGCAACGCGCTGGTGCTGGTCAACGTGCTCGCGTTCGTCGTCTTCTGGCTGTTCCCGGTGGCACCGCCGCGCATGCTGCCGGGCTTCGTCGACGTGGTCGCCTCGACCCACGCGATCGGCTCCTGGCACACGGGCGCGCTTGCGTCGGCCGCGAATCAGTACGCGGCGATGCCGTCGCTGCACATCGCGTGGGCGGTGTGGTGCACAGTCGTGGTGTGGTGCATCTCCTCGCGCACGTGGTCGCGAGCACTCGCTGTGCTCTACCCGTTCTTGACCGCGTTTGCGGTGTTGTCTACAGGGAACCACTTCGTGCTCGACGTGCTCGGCGGGCTCGTGACGATCGCCGTTTCGCTTTTGATAGTGCGGTTTATGGGGGGTCAGCTGCCGCGGCTGCGCACCGGCGTGCTGCGGAGAAGTCCGCGGCAGGTGGGCTCCAAGCCTGCGTACCGCATGTCACAAACTTGTTACGAAGTACGAGACCAGGTAGACTAGGCGCGCCGTCGCAGACCGTTGAGGGACGCTTCGATGGCGCCGCTGCTTGCTGAGCGCGGAAACGTCCTTTTCTATAGGGTGGCCAGTCGACCGGACATGTCAGAACAACGACCCACAGACCGCGCCGCCGGCGCCAAATCGTCTCACGCCCGGCCATCCGACGGGTAACACGGCGACGTTCCCCTGCACGTGCATCGACGACCGCCAGCCGGCCTGCGCCCGGCCATCACGCAATCGCCGCTAGAGCTTCCGCCGCGCGACATCCATCGCCGGGACGGCGCTGGTGCCTCGCTCGCGCAGCGCGCAATGGTGGTCGTGCGCTATTTCGACGTCCTGCTCGTCGCGCTTGCGGCGCCAGTGGTGCTGACGCTCGGCGCGCCTGCGCTGGGCTATGCGTTGGGAGCGGGGGTATGGGTCGCGCAGCGCATCCTCGCCGAGGTCGATAAGCGCTGGGTTGGCAAAGCCGCCGCGCCACGCACGCAACTCGGCCTGAATCTGTTCGAGGCCTTCGGTCGCATCTGGCTGCTGGCGGGCGCGATCATCGTCGCGGGCGTCGCCGGCGGGCGCGCTGACGGCCTGACGGCCGCGGTGACGATCTGCGGCGCCTACACGGTTGCGTTCGTGATCCGCGTCTTCTCGGGCCCGCCCACGTCCTCGCGCGCACGGCGGGAGGCCACCCGATGAACCGCCTGCGCTCGTGGAGCAAGGCCAAGAAAATCGGCTACAGCGTCGCGCTCGTGTACGTGCTCGGCCTGGTGGGCTTCGCTTTGGGCTATGGGATCAAAGGCCACAAAAACGAAAGCTTCAAAGTCATCGACGCCTTCCACCTGGAAACCTGGTTTCACATCGCCGGACCGCTCAATTTCGACAAGGGCGTCCTCTACCTGCTGATTGCGACCGGGCTGACGCTCGGGATCATGCTGTTCGTCGCGAGGCACATGCAGAAGCGTCCGGGCCGGCTGCAGACCGCGGTTGAGATGGGCTACGGGCTGATGACGCAGGTCACGCGCGACAACATGGACGAGAAGATGAGCAGGAAATGGTTTCCGCTCGTGTTCACGCTGTTCGTGTTCATCCTCGTGTCCAACCTGATCGGATACATCCCGCTGCCGGTCGACTCGTCCGAGACCTTCAAGCTGTTCGGCGTGAACATCCCGTCGTTCCAGATCTACGCGGCGGTGACAAACGTCGCGGTGCCGCTCGTGCTCGCGCTTGGCGTGTTCTTCGCGTACAACATCGAGGGCGTTCGTGCGCACGGGGTCGGCGGGTACGTCAAAAGCCTGATCCCCTCGGGTGTCAGAGGGCCGATGCTGCTCTTCATGTACCCCCTGGAGATCGTCTCGAACTTCCTGCGACTGCTGTCGCTTACGATCAGGCTGTGGGCCAACCTGCTCGCGGGGCACCTGCTGATCGACTTCATGGCCGGCAACCTCGCGGTGCTTCTCGGCCTGCAGCTACTGGGCTGGCTGACGCTGCCCATCGGAGTCGCCATCTATCTATTCGAGGCGGTCCTGATCGCCGGACTACAGGCCTTCATCTTCGCCATCTTGACCGCCATCTACCTCGGCGGGGCAACCGCCACAAGCCACTAAGCACTCGACAAGGAGAACGATGCTTCACCTCTTGCCTTTCATGTCAATCCATCTGGGCGCCCCGTTGCTCGCCGTCGCGGAAGCCTCCAAGGAATACGGCGCGAACGCCGGTAAAGCGATCGCTCTCGGCGTGGGGGCCGGCGGCGGCGCCGCGGGCGCCGGCGCGGGCATCGGCATGCTGTTCGGCAAGGTGATCGAGTCCGTCACCCGCCAGCCGGAGATGCGTGACGAGATCACCTCGATTCAGTGGCTCGGCTTCGCGCTTACCGAGGCGACGTTCTTCTACGGCCTGGTGGGCGGCTTCATCGCCTTCTTCCTATAGATCGATGCAGTCCTTCGCCACCATTCCGAGCACGCCGATCGCCTCGAGCGACTCGTGGTTGATCACGCCCAACGTCGGCCTGATGATCTGGACGTTCGTCGTCTTCGGGATCTCGCTGTACATCCTCGTCAAGGCCGTGTTTCCCCGCATCCGCGCCGCGCTCGACGAGCGTCGCGCGAGCATCGACGAGTCGATCGACTCGGCCGAGCGCACGCGCACAGAAGCCGAGGAGCTGCTGAGCGAGTACCGCGAGCGCCTGAAAGAGGCCAGGGTCCAGTCAGAGGAGATCCTCCAGCGAGCGCGTCAGACCGCTGACTCGCACGAGCACGAGGCCCGCGAGCGCGCGCAGGAGATCCTCGCCGAGGCGGCCAAGAAGGCTGCGCGCGACATCGACGCCGCCACCAAGCGCGCGCTCGACGACATCCGCCGCGAGGTGGCCGACCTGACGATCATGGCTACCGAGAAAGTCGTGCGCAAGACGCTCAACGAAGCCGACCAGCGGCGCCTGGTCGAGGAGGCGCTGAGCGAGATCGACCTGTCCAGCCTGTCCGCGGGAGCACAGAACTAGTGGAGGAGCTCGCCCGGGTATACGGCCGCTCGCTGTTTCAGGTGGCTCTCGAGCACGGCCGGCTGGACGAGCTGCGTGAGCAGCTCGGTCAGTTCGCCGACGCGGTCAGCCAGAAGCACGATCTGGCCGTGTTCTTCTTCTCGCCCTACTTCTCCACCAAGGAGAAGCGGGAGGCGCTCGACCGCATGCTCGACGGGGCCGATCCGCTGTTCTTGAACTTCCTCGAGCTGCTCATCGAGAACCACCGCATGCCGGTGATCTTTCGCATCCGCCAGGAGTACGAGCGGCTGTGGGACGAGGAGAACAGGACGCTGCCGGTGGAGATCACGAGCGCGATCGCGCTCGACGAGCAGACCACCGAGAGCCTCGGCAAGACGATCGGCGAGCGCGCCGGGCGCAAGGTGACGCTGGCGGCGCGCGTGGACCCGGACATCCTCGGCGGCATCATCATCAGGGTCGGCAACTCGATCCTCGACGCCTCTATTCGCAACCGACTGGAGCAGCTGCGCAGGCACGTTGCCCAAGGAGCCTCGTAATGCAGATCAACCCCGACGAGATCACAAGCATTCTGAAGAGCCGCATCGAGGGACTCGACAGCGGCACAGCCGAGCTGACGGAGGTCGGCACGGTGCTGTCCGTCGCCGACGGCATCGCGCGCCTGCACGGCCTGGAGAACTGCATGTCCTTCGAGATGCTCGAGCTGCCGCACGGCGTCACCGGCCTGGCGCTGAACCTCGAGTCCGACAACGTCGGCGCGGTGCTGTTCGGCGAGTGGGAGCACATCTCCGAGGGCGACACGGTCAAGCGCACCGGCACGCTGCTGGAGATCCCCGTCGGCGAGCAGCTGCTCGGCCGCATCGTCGACCCGCTCGGGCGCCCGCTGGACGGCAAGGGCGAGATCGCCGTCACGGAGACGCGCCCGGCCGAGTTCAAGGCGCCCGGCGTCGTGCAGCGCCAGCCGGTGAAGCAACCGATGCAGACCGGGCTGAAGGCGATCGACGCGATGATCCCGATCGGCCGCGGTCAGCGCGAGCTGATCATCGGCGACCGCCAGACGGGCAAGACGGCGATCGCGATCGACACGATCATCAACAACAAGGACACCGGTGTGGTGTCGGTGTATGTGGCAATCGGTCAGCGCATGTCGACCGTCGTCGCGCTGGCGCAGACGCTCGAGCAGTACGGGGCGCTCGAGAACACGATCATCGTCGCCGCGCCCGCGGATGAGGCGGCGCCGATCAAGTTCATGGCGCCCTACGCCGGCTGCGCGATGGGCGAGTACTTCCTCTACAAAGGCAGGCACGCGTTGTGCGTGTACGACGACCTGACCAAGCACGCCTACGCCTACCGGCAGATGTCGCTGCTGCTGCGCCGTCCGCCCGGTCGCGAGGCGTATCCGGGTGACGTGTTCTACCTGCACTCGCGCCTGCTCGAGCGCGCGGTCAAGCTCAACGACGACCTCGGCGGCGGCTCGCTGACGGCGCTGCCGGTGATCGAGACGCAGGCGGGCGACGTCTCGGCGTACATCCCCACGAACGTGATCTCGATCACCGACGGGCAGATCTTCCTCGAGTCCAAGCTGTTCAACTCGGGCGTGCGCCCGGCGATCAACGTCGGCATCTCGGTCTCGCGCGTCGGCGGCAACGCGCAGATCGGCCCGATGAAGAAAGTCGCCGGCAGGATCAAGCTCGAGCTCTCGCAGTACCGCGACCTGGAGGCGTTTGCCCAGTTCGGCTCGGACCTCGACGCCGACACGCAGCGCACGCTCGCCCGCGGCGAGCGCCTGGTGGCCACGCTCAACCAGCACGAGCGCTCGCCGCTGGCAGTCGAGGATCAGACGGTGCAGATCTTCGCCGCCACCAACGGCTACCTCGACCGCCTGAACGTCGAGCGCGTCCAGGAGTTCCTGCGCGGTCTCGTCGAACGCCTGCACTCCCAGCACCAGGATCTGCGCGCGAAGATCAACGGCGGCGACTGGTCGGACGAGACCCAGAAGGAGGTGCGCGACACGGTCGACGCCTTCGCCAAGGACTTCGGCTACGACCTCGACGAGGAGGGTCAGCCGCTGGATGAGGACGCGCCCCTGCAGCCGAGCCCGACGCGCAACGGGTCTAGCCAGGACGAGCCGGCCCAGGACAAGGAGCCTCAGGCGGCCTAGCGCCGCCCGCGGGACACAGCCATGGCTTCTCAGCGCGACGTCAAGAACAAGATCTCGGCGGTCAAGAACATCCAGAAGATCACGCGGGCGATGGAGATGGTCGCTGCCGCGCGCCTGCGCCGCGCAGAGCAGCGGATCGACGCTCTGCGCCCGTACGCCGACGCGCTCGCGCGCATGACGCGCCAAGCGGCCGACGCAGCCGGCGCCGAGGCTAAACGCGTGCCGCTGCTGCGCGAGCATGAGGCACAGACCAATGTCGGGCTGCTGCTGGTGACGGGCGATCGCGGCCTCGCCGGAGGCTTCAACTCACAGATCATCCGCGCCGGCGTGCGTCTTTCGGCCGAGCTGACCGAGCAGGGGCTGCACAGCGCCTGGTACGCGACCGGACGCCGCGGCGTGTCCTCGCTGGCGTTCCGCGGCCACGAGCTCAGCGGCGCGTACACCGGCTTCGCTGACCGGCCTGCGTACGCGGACGCGCGCTCGATCGCCGACGACGTGATCCAGGCCTATGTCGACGGCCAGCTCGACCGCGTGGAGATGATCTACAACTCCTACGTCTCGCCCCTCACCCAGCACGTAACCCACCAGACGCTGCTGCCGCTGACCCACCAGGCGCTCAGCGGCGACGGCGGGTACGAGCAGAAGCGCGGCTCGGTCGAGTACGAGCCCGACCCCGAGAAGATCCTCAGACGCCTGGTTCCCGACTACATCGAGATCTCGATCTACCGGGCGCTCGTGGAGTCCGCGGCCGGCTTCTTCGGGGCACAGATGACCGCGATGCGCAGCGCCTCAGAGAACGCCGGCGAAATCATCACCGACTACACGCTGCAGATGAACCGAGCACGCCAGGCCGAGATCACCCAGGAGATCATGGAGGTGGTCGCCGGCGCCGAGGGCCTGAGCTGAGCGACTCAGACGCGCATGACCACGAAACTTGAAACAGATGATTAGGAGATCAGAGAGCTAATGCCACCCAGCACCACCACAGAGGCCACCGACTCATCGTCGGTCAACGGCGCGGCCAAGCCGAACATCGGGCGCATCGAGGAGATTCAGGGCGTCGTGATCGAGGCTGTGTTCCCCGACCGCCTGCCTGAGATCAACCACGCAATCACGATCGTGCGCCCAGCGACGAACCGCGAGGAGGAGGCGCCCGGAATCAGTGCTGGGGCGGAGGAGGACCTGCTCGTGTGCGAGGTCCAGCAGCACCTCGGCGATGACCGCGTGCGCGCTGTCGCGATGGACACGACTGACGGTCTCGCGCGTGGCGTCGCGGTGCTCGACACCGGCGGCCCGATCACGGTGCCGGTCGGGGAGGCGACGCTCGGGCGCATCTTCAACCTGCTCGGCCAGCCGATCGACCTCGGCGAGCCGCTCCCCAAGGACGTCGACCGACGCGGCATCCACCAAGAGGCTCCACGCGCCGAGGACCTCACCCCGACCACGGAGATGTTCGAGACGGGCATCAAGGTCATCGACCTGCTCGCCCCGTATGCCAAGGGCGGCAAGGTCGGGCTGTTCGGCGGTGCTGGAGTGGGCAAGACCGTGCTGATCCAGGAGCTCATCCACAACCTCGCCAAGGAGCACGGCGGGCTGTCGGCCTTCTGCGGCGTGGGCGAGCGCTCGCGCGAGGGCAACGACCTGTGGCTGGAGATGAAGGAGTCGGGCGTGCTCGACAAGACGATGCTCGTGTTCGGTCAGATGAACGAGCCCCCCGGGGCGCGCATGCGAGTCGCGCTGTCGGGCCTGACGATGGCCGAATACTTCCGCGACCAGGGCCAGGACGTGCTGCTGTTCATCGACAACATCTTCCGCTTCGTGCAGGCCGGCTCCGAGGTCTCGGCGCTGCTCGGGCGCATGCCCTCGCAGGTCGGCTACCAGCCGACGCTCGAGACCGAGATGGGTCAGCTGCAGGAGCGCATCACCTCCACCAAACGTGGCTCGGTCACCTCGATCCAGGCGATCTACGTGCCGGCCGACGACTACACCGACCCGGCTCCTGCGTCCGTGTTCGCCCATCTCAACGCCACCACCGCGCTGTCGCGGGCGATCTCCGAAAAAGGCATCTACCCGGCGGTCGACCCGCTCGACTCGACCTCGACGATCCTGAAGGCGGACATCCTCGGCGAGGACCATTTCCGCGTCGCCAACCGCGTCAAGGAGATCCTGCAGCGCTACAAGGAGCTGCAGGACATCATCGCGATCCTCGGCATCGACGAGCTCTCCGACGAGGACAAGCTGACAGTCCAGCGCGCGCGCAGGATCGAGCGCTTCCTCTCACAGCCGTTCTTCGTGGCCGAAGAGTTCACGGGCACGCCCGGCGCGTACGTGCCGATCGCGGAGACGATCAGGGGCTTCGAGGAGATCATCGACGGCAAGCACGACGAGGTCCCCGAGAGCGCGTTCTTCCTTAAGGGCACGATCGACGAAGTCGTCTCTGACGTCCGATGACCTGCGCTGGCCGAATCGGGGATGCGAGCGGAGCGAGTGTCTCCCGCTTCGGTCTGCGTCCTCGCTCGCTCGCGTGCGCAGCACGCCACGCTCGCTGCGTCCTTGATCTGCTTGGTCCTCGAACGTCAGTGGGCGGGGGGAGATAGAGGATGGCGCACGCGAAGTTCCCTGTCGAAGTGCTCACCCCCGAGGGCGAGGTGTTCTCGGAGGAAGTGGAAATGCTGTCCACCTTCACCGCCGTCGGCTCGATCGGCATCCTCGCCAATCACGAGCCGGTGCTGGCGATGCTCGAACCGACCGAGCTGCGGCTGTATCGCGCGGAAGGGGACATCGTGCGCTTCGCGCAGGCAGAGGGCTACCTGCAGTTCGCTGACAACCGGGCGCTGGTGCTCGTCGAGGAGGCGCTCGCACCCGCGCAGATCGACCGTCCGACCTTCGAGACCAAGCTCGCCGAAGCGCGTGCGAGCGCCGAGCGCGCGGCGGAGGGCAGCGAGGAGCGCTCGCGAGCGCTGCGGGACGCCAAGCGCTGTCAGGCGTTCCTCGCGGTCGAGCAGTAGCCGCGTCCTCTCAGGCGCCCCCTCGTCCCCGCAGCAGCTAGCCTTCCCCGCTTCATGAGCGCAACACGCGAGCCAATCGGAGTGATCGGGACCGGCTACGTCGGGCTGGTCAGCGCGGCCGGCTTCGCCGAGCTGGGCAGCGACGTGTGGTGCGTCGACATCGACGCCGCCAAGATCGAGCGCCTGCGCCGCGGCGAGGTGCCGATCTATGAGCCCGGCCTGGAGGAGCTGCTCGTGCGCAACGCCGTGCGCATGCACTTCTCCACCGACATCGCCGACGCGCTCGAGCACTGCCGGCTGCTGTTCGTCGCGGTCGGCACCCCGCCCACCTACTCGGGGGACGCGGACCTTTCGGCCGTGCACGCCGTCGCGGACGCCATACCAGCCTCCAAGGACCACGCGCTGGTGATGAAGTCCACGGTGCCGTGCGGTACCGGGGCGTCACTGCTGCGCGTGTTCGGCGAGCAGGGCAAGGATGCGCTCGGCTACGTCTCGTGCCCGGAGTTCCTCAAGGAGGGCTCCGCCGTCGAGGACTTCCTGCACCCCGACCGTGTCGTCGTCGGCGACGACGGCAGTTGGGCCGGCGACGCGGTCATCGCGCTGTACGAGCCTCTGCAGGCGCCGCTGGTGCGCACTGACGTGGCGAGCGCGGAGATGGTCAAGCTCGCCTCCAACGCATTCCTGGCGACGAAGATCTCATTCATCAACGAGATCGCAAACGTCTGCGAGGAGACCGGCGCGGACGTCGTCGAGGTGGCCCGCGGCATGGGTCTCGACGATCGCATCGGACCGAAGTTCCTGCAGGCGGGGATCGGGTATGGGGGGAGCTGCTTCCCCAAGGACGTCGACGCGCTCAAGCAGCTCGCCGGCAACTCCGGCTACCACTTCCAGCTGCTGACGGCCGTGATCGAGGTCAACGAGCTGCAGAAGCGGCGCGTGATCGGCAAGCTGCACAAGCATCTGGGCGGGCTCGCGGGTAAGCGCGTCGCGCTGCTCGGCCTGGCGTTCAAGCCGAACACCGACGACATGCGCGAGGCATCCTCGCTGGTGCTCTCGGCGCGCTTGCACGCGGACGGGGCGAGTGTCGTCGCGTATGACCCGGTCGCCGAGGATCAGGCCCGCGCGCTCGTCTCCGAGATCGCGTTTGCCGACTCGCCGATGAGCGCGATCGAGCACGCCGACGCGGTCGTGCTGGTGACGGAGTGGCGCGAGTTCCTCGAGCTCGACTGGGACGCGGTCGCGGCGGCGATGAGCGGCAACGTGGTCGTCGATGGGCGCAACGCCCTGGATCCGGACGCGATCCGCGCGGCGGGCCTCGTCTACGAGGGCATAGGCCGGCGGTAGGCAGTGCAGGCGGTGATTCTCGTGGGTGGGCAGGGCACCCGCCTGCGTCCGCTGACATCGACGGTGCCCAAGCCGGTGGTGCGGCTGGTGGACCGGCCGTTCATCGCGTTCATGCTCGAGTGGTTGCGCGGGCACGGCATCGACGACGTGATCATGTCGTGCGGCTTCCTGGCCGACGGCGTGCGCAGCGTGCTCGGCGACGGCTCGCAGCTGGGCATCCGCCTGCGCTTCGTCGAGGAGCCGGACCCGCGCGGGACGGCCGGCGCGCTGAAGCTCGCCGAGCCGATGCTCGACGAGCGCTTCCTGATGCTCAACGGCGACGTGCTCACCGACATCGACCTGACCGCGCAGATCGCCCAGCACGAGGCGACCGGCGCTCGCGCCACGCTCGCGCTCGTTCCTGTCGCCGATCCCAGCGCCTACGGCCTGGTGATCCTCCGTGAGGACCACTCGGTGAGCGATTTCGTGGAGAAGCCCAGCGCGGACAGTGTCAAGAGCAACCTGATCAGCGCCGGTGCATACGTGCTCGAGCGCGAGATTCTCGAGCTTGTGACCCCCGATCGCAACGTGTCGATCGAGCGCGAGGTGTGGCCGCGGCTGATCGATGACGGCCTCTACGGGTTCTCCTCGCGCAGCTACTGGCTGGACATCGGCACGCCGGCGCGCTACCTGCAGGGGACGTTCGACATCCTCGAGGGCAACGTCGAGACGGCAGTGCGCGCGCGGCTCGGCAGCGACTGGCTGGCGATCGACGACGGCGCGCAGGTGCACGGCAGGGTGATTCCGCCGGCGCTGCTCGAGCGCGATGTGCACGTCGCGCACGGAGCGCACGTGGGCAGCCTGGTGGTGCTCGCCGAGGGCGTCTCGGTGGGCGCGGGCTCGACAGTCGAGCGCGCGGTGGTGCTCGAGGGGACACAGATCGGCGAGGGCTGTGAGCTGCGCGACTGCATCGTTGCAGCCGGCTGTCACGTGGGCACGGGCACGCGCATCACCGGCGGGGCGGTGCTCGGCGACGGCGTCAGCGTGGGGGCGCACAACGTCATCACGCGCGGGGCGCGTATCTTCCCTGGTGTCGAGTTGCCCGACGGCGCGATCGAGTTCTAGGCGCGCCTCGCGCATCCACCAGCAAACGCGAAAGACTCCAACGAATCCATGACCACGGTTTTCCCGGCACCACAGGAGGCGAGCAGCAGATGAGCGATGGCGGCGCGACTGCGACACCGACCGCAGAGGAGCTCTCGCGCGAGAGCATCGCGCGTGTCGATCCCTCAGGCCAGCTGGGCGACGTGCTGGCGTTGCCCGAGCATCTGCGCGACGCGCTGTGGCGGGTGGAGTCGGCGATCATGCAGGACTGGGACACGACCGCCGGCCTGGTCGTCGCGGGCATGGGCGGCTCGGCGATCGGTGGCGCACTGGCGCGCGCGGCGATGGGCGACCACGCCTCGCGCCCGATCTTCGTGACCCGCGCGTACGGGCTGCCGCCGTGGACGACGCCCGACACGATGGTGCTGTGCGCGAGCTACTCGGGCGAGACCGAGGAGACGCTCGCGTGCTACGAGTCGGCGGGCGCGCTCGGCGCCAAGCGCACGGTCGTGACCACCGGCGGGCGCCTGGCCGAGATGGCGCGCGCGGACGGCGTGCCCGTGATCCCGCTGCCGGGAGGCTTTCAGCCGCGTGCTGCGGTCGCCTACATGATCGTCGCGGCACTCGAGGTCGCCGCGCTGTGCGGCGCCGGCCCGCGGCTGACGCCGGAGATCGACGTCGCCGCCTCGCACATCGAGCAGCTCGTCGCCGAGTGGGGCCCCGACGCGGCGGAGGACTCGCTGGCCAAGGAACTTGCCCGAGGCCTGCATGGCACCACACCGGTGATCGCCGGTGCGGGCCTGACGTCGCCGATCGCATACCGCTGGAAGACTCAGATCAACGAGAACGCCAAGCAGCCGTGCTTCTGGAACGAACTGCCAGAGCTCGACCACAACGAGATCTCCGGCTGGGAAGGCGCGAGCGAGGTGGGTCGCTTCTCGGCGGTGTTCCTCGACGACTCCGACGCGCACCCGCGCGTGAAGGAGCGGATGGATCTGACCGAGCGCCTGATCGCCGGCAGCGGGGCGGCGAGCTTTCGACTGGAGACACGCGGTCAGACGGCGATCGAGCGGGTGATCTCGCTCGTGCTGCTGGGCGACCTCGTCTCGATCTACCTGGCCGCGCTGCGCGGCGTCGACCCTGGGCCGGTCAAGCTGATCGAGGAACTGAAGGCCGCGCTGGCCAAACGCTAGCTGCAGCTGGCTGGCCACCGCGTGTGTGATACCGTCCGACGCGGCCGAGGAGCGCTGCGACGGGCTGTAATCCGCCACGCTCGGCCTGTCAATGCAGCAAGGGCGCTCACCTGACCGGACAGGAGGCTTCGTCATGTCAGCCATGACCCCCACAGCAACGCTCAGTACCGACTTCAAGGTCGCCGACCTCGCGTTGGCGGAGTTCGGCCGCAAGGAGATCACGCTCGCCGAGCACGAGATGCCCGGCCTGATGTCGATTCGCCGCGAGTACGCAGACGTGCAGCCGCTGAGAGGCGCGCGGATCACCGGCTCGCTGCACATGACGATCCAGACGGCCGTGCTGATCGAGACGCTGACGGCGCTCGGAGCGGAGGTCCGCTGGTGCAGCTGCAACATCTTCTCCACGCAGGACCACGCCGCCGCCGCGGTCGCGGTCGGTCCCGACGGAACCGCCGAGGACCCCCGCGGCGTGCCGGTGTACGCGTGGAAGGGCGAGACGCTCGAGGAGTACTGGTGGTGCACCGAGCAGGTGCTGCGTTGGCCCGAGGCCGACGATGGCTCGACCGGGCCGAACATGATCCTCGACGACGGCGGCGACGCCACGCTGCTCGTGCACAAGGGCACCGAGTACGAGAAGGCCGGCGCGGTGCCCGCGCCGACGGATGCCGACCCGGAGGAGTACCGGGTGATCCTGTCGGTGCTGACGCGCTCGCTGGCCGAGGATCCGCAGCGCTGGACCCGCGTCGGCGAAGGCATCAAAGGCGTCACCGAGGAGACCACCACGGGCGTGCACCGCCTGTATGAGATGGTCGAGCGAGGCGAGCTGCTGTTCCCGGCGATCAACGTCAACGACTCGGTCACGAAGTCCAAGTTCGACAACCTGTACGGCTGCCGGCACTCGCTGATCGACGGCGTCAACCGCGCCACCGACGTGATGATCGGCGGCAAGGTCGCGGTCGTGTGCGGCTTCGGCGATGTCGGCAAGGGCTGCGCGGAATCGCTGCGCGGCCAGGGCGCGCGCGTGATCATCACCGAGATCGACCCGATCTGCGCGCTGCAGGCGGCGATGCAGGGCTACGAGGTCAAGACGCTGCAGGACGTGATCGACAGCGCCGACATCTTCATCACCACCACCGGCAACAAGGACATCATCACGGCGCAGGACATGGCGCGCATGAAGCATCAGGCGGTCGTCGGCAACATCGGGCACTTCGACAACGAGATCGACATCGCCGGTCTCGCGAAGACCCCGGGCATCGAGCGGGTCAACATCAAGCCGCAGGTCGACAAGTGGGTGTTTCCCGATGGTCACGCGATCATCATGCTCTCGGAGGGTCGCCTGCTGAACCTCGGCAACGCGACCGGGCACCCGAGCTTCGTGATGAGCAACTCGTTCTCCAACCAGACGATCGCCCAGATCGAGCTGTTCACGAAGAACGACGAGTACGAGAAGAAGGTCTACGTGCTGCCCAAGCACCTCGACGAGAAGGTCGCGCGCCTGCACCTGGACGCACTCGGCGTGAAGCTCACGCGGCTCACCGACGAGCAGGCCGCCTACATCGGCGTTCCCGTCGACGGTCCCTACAAGCCGGACCACTACCGGTACTGATCGACGCATGAAGGCGATGGTGCTGGCGGCCGGGCTTGGCACGCGCCTGCGCCCGCTGACGTACGAGATCACCAAGCCGATGGTGCCGGTGCTCGACAGGCCGGTGATGGAGCACATCGTCGAGCTACTCGAACGCCACGGCTTCGACGAGGTGATCGCCAACCTGCACTATTTCCCGGACTCGATCCGCGAGTACTTCGGCGCGCGCCTGTCCTATCGCTTCGAGGAGGAGCTGTTGGGCACGGCGGGCGGCGTGCGGGGCTGCGCGGACTTCTTCGGCGAGGAGCCGTTCCTGGTGATCTCCGGCGACGCGCTCACGGACATCGACCTGGGGGCGTTCGTCGCCAGGCACCGTCAGGCGGGCGGGGTGGCGACGCTGGCGGTCAAGCATGTGGCGGACACGCGCGAGTACGGCGTGGTGCTGCACGACCGCGAGGGGCGGATCACGGGCTTCCAGGAGAAGCCGCAACCGGACGAGGCGCTGTCGAGCCTCGGCAACTGCGGCATCTACCTGTTCGAGCCGCAGATCTTCGACTACTTCCCAAAGCGGCCGTTCGTCGATTGGGCCCAGGACGTATTTCCGGTGCTGCTCGAGAACGACGTGCCCTTCCACATCCATGAGGTGGGCGAGTACTGGAACGACGTCGGCTCGCTGAGCGAGCTCAGGCAGGGCACGTTCGACGCGCTGCGCGGCGAACTGCACCTGCAGATCGAGGGCGAGGAGGTCAGCCCGGGCGTGGTCGTGGCGGGCGGGTCACCGTTGAGGGCCGACACCGACGTCGAAGGGCCGGTTTGGGTTGGCCGCGACGTGCGCATCGGCGCCGGCGTGCGCCTGATGGGCCCGATCGTGCTCGGCGACGGCGCGAGCGTGGGTGCGGGCGCGCAACTGCGCGAGAGCATCGTCTTCCCCGGCACGGACATCGCCAGCGAGTCGATCCTGATCGGCGCGATCGCCGGCCACGGCGGCATCCTGCAGAGTCTGCGCCGCCACGGCTGAGCGGTCCCATCGCCAACCGCCCACGGCCGGCCGTGGGCGGTCCAGCGCCTTAACGCGAAGGGGCCCGCCTAGGCGAGCCCCTTCACGGAAAGTGAGACTATGACAAGAGTCATCGTAGCACGTCCCGCTGACGGATGGCTTCTCAAATGCTCGTAGTTTGCGGCTTCGGCGACATGCGCTCGACGGCAAGCCTCATGCAGCCCGGCGGCGACGGCCTATCGAATCTGGCCGCGATTCGCTCAGTAGAACGCCGCGTCAACATTTCGTCTAAGGCCCATTTACATCCGCCGCGCTCGGGCGTAGCATCGGAGACGCCATCAGACAAGAAGTCCGACCGAAGGAGCCTACGATGCAAATTGACATCAAGGGTCGTAACGTCCCGGTCACCGACGAGCTCCGCATGCACGCAGAGCGCCGTCTGACGAAGGTCGCGCGCCAGGTCTCGGACCTCGCCCGCCTGGAGATCGAGATCTTCAAGGAGCCCAATCCACGCGTCGCCGACAGTCAGGTGGCGGAGTGCACGCTGTATCTCAAGGGCGTGACGCTGCGCGCGCGCGATGCGTCGCCGGAGATGCTGCACTCGCTGAACCTGGTCGTCGACGAGCTCGCGCGCCAGGTCAAGCGCCATCGCGACAAACTGCGCCACCGGCGCGAGGCCCACGCGGCCGCCGCGCGTGTCGCGCACGCCGCCGCCCAGGGGGCCACGCTGCCGTCGATCTGAGCGGCGGGGCCGCGGGTCGCGCAGCTGACAGCAGCGCCAAGCATCAGCCGCGGGCTGATGGCTGGCCGATAACCAGACGTTTAGCGTCTGGGGCTATCCTTGGCGCATGCCTTCCCTGCTCGATCGCGCGCTGAACGTCGGCGAGGCCAAGAAGTTCAAGCTCTACCAGAAACGCGTCGCGCTGATCGGCGCGTTCGAGGCCGAGCTCGAACACGACAGCGATGCGGAGCTGCGCGAGCGGATGGACGCGCTGCGCGAGCGTGCGAGCGACGGCGAGGACCTCGACGCGCTGCTCCCCGAGTGCTTCGCGGTCGTGCGCGAGACCGGCAAGCGCACGATGGGGATGCGCCACTTCGACGTGCAGATGATCGGCGGGATGGCCCTGCACGAGGGCCAGATCGCAGAGATGAAGACAGGCGAGGGCAAGACGCTGACGGCGACGCTAGCGGTCGTGCTGAACTCGCTCGCCGTGCGCGACGCGGACCCAGCCGCGCCTGAGGGCACCCCGCGCGAGCGTCGGGGCGTGCACGTGGTGACGGTCAACGACTACCTGGCGCGACGCGACGCGGAATGGATGAGCCCGATCTACGACGCGCTGGGCGTGACGGTGGGGGTGCTGCAGAACATGCAGGCCTACGAGGACAAGCAGCGCGCGTACGCGTGCGACGTGGTCTACGGCACCAACTCGGAGTTCGGCTTCGACTACCTGCGCGACAACATGGCCAAGGATCTCGACGAGAAGGTCCAGCGCGGGCACTACTTCGCGATCGTGGACGAGGTCGACAATATCCTGATCGACGAGGCGCGCACGCCGCTGATCATCTCCGGGGCGCCCGAACAGGCGGCAGACCTATACGTGAAGTTCGCGCGCCTGGCGCCGCAGATGAAGATGGGGGAGACGCCCGAAGGCATGGACCCGCGCACGAAGAAGCAGTTCGTGGCGGACTTCGACTTCGAGATCGACGAGAAGCAGAAGACGGTCGCGATCACCGAGCAGGGCGTCGCCAAGGCCGAGCGCTTCCTCGGCATCGACCACCTGTACCGCGCCGAGAACGGGCATCTGGTCAACCACCTGATCCAGTCGCTGCGCGCACAGGCGCTGTACAAGCGCGACGTCGACTACGCGGTGATCGACGGCGAGGTCAAGATCATCGACGAGTTCACCGGACGCATCCTCGACGGCAGGCGCTGGTCGGAGGGCCTGCACCAGGCGGTCGAGGCCAAGGAGGGCGTGTCGGTCCAGGAGGAGAACCAGACGCTGGCGACGATCACCTACCAGAACTACTTCCGCCTGTACGACAAGCTCGCGGGCATGACCGGCACGGCGCTGACCGAGGCGACGGAGTTCATGAAGATCTACGACCTGCCGGTCGTGCAGATCCCCACCAACCAGCAGATGATTCGCGAGGACCGCAACGATCAGGTCTACAAGACCAAGGAGGGCAAGTGGAACGCGGTCGTCAAAGAGATCGTCGCGCGTCACGAGGCCGGCCAGCCGGTGCTCGTGGGGACGATCTCGGTGGAGGTCTCAGAGCTGCTGGGCGAGCGACTGACCAAGCGCGGGATCAAGCACACGGTGCTGAACGCAAAGCCCGAGCACGCCGCGCGCGAGGCTGACATCGTCGCCGAGGCCGGCCAGCCGGGCGCCGTCACGATCGCCACCAACATGGCCGGCCGCGGCGTGGACATCAAGCTCGGCGGCAACCCCGAGCATCTGGCCGCCCAGCAGCTGGCGCGCGAAGGCGTGGACCCCGCGGACGCGGAGACCTACGAGCGGCGCATGAAGGAGATCCTGCCGGAGGTCGAACGCAAGCTCGCGGACAGCCGCGAGATCGTGACGGCCGCCGGCGGCCTGTTCATCTGCGGCACCGAGCGCCACGAGTCCAGGCGCATCGACAACCAGCTGCGCGGGCGCGCGGGCCGCCAGGGCGACCCGGGCGAGTCGCGCTTCTTCCTGTCCGCGGAGGATGACCTCGTGCGGCTGTTCGCCGGCGATCGCATCTACCGGATCCTCGACAAACTCGGCGGCGTCGACGAGGAGGGCAACGAGGAACCGATCGAGGCGGGGATGCTCTCCAAACAGATCGAAAAAGCTCAGAAAAAGGTAGAGGAGCAGAACTTCCTGATCCGCAAACGCGTGCTCGAGTACGACGACGTGATGAACGAGCAGCGCCGCGTGATCTACAAATACCGCGACGAGGTGCTCGAAGGCAAGAGCATCGGCGATGAGGCGCGCGAGGAAGTCGCCAAGGTGATCGAGCGCACGATCGACCAGTACACGCCGGGAGACTTCATCGAGGACTGGGACATGGACGGGCTGTTCACGGCGCTCGGGCAGTTCTTCCCACTGGATCTGAGCAACGAGGAGCTCAAAAGCGACACCGTCGACCGCAACTCGCTGAGCGATCGCATCGTCGAGGAGGCGCTGGGGCGCTACAACGCGCGTGAAGAGGCGCTCGGCAAGGAGCTGATGGAAGCGCTCGAGCGCTTCCTGCTGCTGCAGACGATCGACGAACGCTGGCGCGAGCACCTGTTTGACATGGACTACCTGCGCGAGGGCATCCACCTGCGCGGCTTCGCCCAGATCGACCCGCTGGTGGCGTACAAGAACGAAGCGTTCACGCTGTTCGGCGACCTCATGAACAGCGTCTGGTCGGACTACGCGCGCATGATCTTCAACGTGCAGGTGAACGTCGAAGGCCAGAACGGCGGCGCCGGCCCGGGCGGCGCGCCGATCGCTCCGTTCTCCGCCGCCGGCAGCTCCACGCGCGCGGGCCGCGTGTCCTACTCGGGTGGCCACAGCGCCGCCGGCGCAGGCGCGCTCGCTGCCGCGGCGGCTGCCGCCGGGCTCGGCACTGGCGCCTCCGCCCAGGCGGCGTTCGGCGAGAACGGTCAGGAGATGGAAGCGCTGCCGGTGGTCGAGCAGCGCGTGCTCGACGACGAGCACCAGGTCGGGCGCAACGACCCGTGCTGGTGCGGGTCGGGCAAGAAGTTCAAGAAGTGCCACGGGGCGTAGCGGTGCGGCGCGCGGCGCTGCCGGCGTTGGCAGCGCTGCTGGTGTTTCTCTTCGCGGGCGTCACGTCCAGTGGCGCCGAAGTCCCATCCCAGGCGTGTCCGCCAGCCGCGGCGCCCTCCTCGGCGGGCGCGGCGCCGACGACGCCCACTGCCGCCGGCGCCGCGGAACCGACCCCCGCACAGGTCCTCGTGTGCGTCGGCGCGGAGGCGATTACGGGCGCCACCTACTCGCACTGGCTGACGGTCGCGAAGGACGCGGTCGGACCACCGGTCAAGGGCCATCATGCGGCCAGCGCGACAGAATTGCAGAGCGAGGTCCTGGGCTTCTTGATCTCCTCCGACTGGGTCACCGGTGAAGCCAGAGCGCTGGACGTCACCGTCTCGGCGGCCAAGGTCAAGAAGGAATTCGACCACATCCGCAGGGCGCAGTTCCCGAAGCGTGAAGAATTCGAGGCGTTCCTGCGGGACTCTGGGCAGACCGTCGCGGATCTTCTCTTCCGAGTTGAACTGAACCTTCTGTCAGGGCGGATTCAGAAGCAGGTCGTGGCCGGCCATCGCAGCGCGACGAGCAAGCAGCACGCACTCTCACGGTTCGTCAAGGCCTTCAAAGCCAAGTGGCAGGCGCAGACATACTGCGCGACGGAATACGACGTCGCGGACTGCGGGCACGTTCAAGACGCCGTTTAGAGACAGTTGACGTTGCCGTACGACGTCCGTACGATACTTGTATGCGTGCTCAGCGAATCGAGCTTCGCCTAACCGACGAAGAGCGCGAGATCGACGGCGCCGCGGCCTCGGCGGTTGGCGAGACGCTGAGCGACTTCTTCCGCAGAGCGGCGCGTGCGCGTGCGCAGGAGATTCTCGCCGACCAACAGCAGGTCTCGCTGAGCGCCGACGAGGCCGCACGCTTCCTCGATGCGCTGGAGCATGTCGACGAGGACACCCTCGTCCGTCTGCGAGACCTGCGCCATCGCACGTGACGGTCAGCTTCACCGGCACCGAGCGCTACGACCCCGCCCGCCACGACGCCTCGAGCTTCGGCTGCGGCAACGAACCGCTCGACCGCTGGCTGGTGCGGTACGCAGGGCAGAATGAGCGACGTGACGCAGCCCGCTCGTTTGTCGCCACATCCGACGGACACGCTGTCTGTGGTTACTACACGCTGCTTGCTGGCCAGCTTGAGCATCGTGGGGCGACGCCCGCGGTTCGCAAGGGGCTATCGCGTCACTTTCCAATCCCTGTCGCGATCCTTGCGCGTCTCGCGATCGACTCTCGCCACCAGGGCCGTGGGCTCGGCGCGGCGCTGCTCGACGACGCGCTCGGGCGTGTGTGTCTGGCCGCCAAGCAGGTGGCCGTGCGCGCGGTGGTCGTCCACGCCCTCGACGAGAGCGCCGCGGCCTTCTACGAGCGGTTCGGCTTCAAGCCCCTCAGCGCCACGCCGAGGACGCTCATGGTTACGCTCGCTGCGCTGCGCAGCGCGGGCTACGGGCAATGACCGCCGGCACGCAAAGCTACGCATGAGCTGCGAGCCCCTGGCAGCCGCCGGCGCTACCTGCTCGTGGCATGAACCGGCGCCCGACTCGCGCTCTGCTTGACGCCGGTCTGGATGTAGCGCGCCGCCACGACGCACGCGATCAAGCCGAGCAGGCGCCGCAGCGAGGTCTCGGGCAGGCGGCTCTGCAGGCGCGCGCCGGCGTAGCTGCCGGCGAAGCCGCCAAGGCCGATGGAGATGCCGAGGCCCCACTCGGGGGCGACGTGGCCGCCGTCAACCAGCTGCAGCGCCTCGTAGGTGCCGATGCCGACGATCGAGGTCAGGAACGTCGCCAGCAGTGTGGCGGGCGCGACCTCATATGCCGAGAAGCCCGAGGCGATCAGCACGGGGGCGAGCAGCGATCCGCCGCCGATGCCGTAGATGCCGCCGACGACGCCGACGCCGAGCGCGAGCACGCAGATCAGGGCGCGTCCACGCCGGCCGGGCTCGGGGCGGCTCGGCGACATTCGCTGCGAGCCGAGCAGCAGCCACAGGCCGAGTGGCAGGAGCACACCCGCGGCGATGAACGTGAACGTCCGGCCGCCCGAGAGGTACTCGACGCGGATGATCGCGCCGGCGATCACGCCGGGGAGCGTGCCGGCGATCAGCAGACCGCTCAGCGAGTTGAACAGCCGCCGCTCGCGCCAGAAGCGCAGCAGCCCTCCCGGAACGGCGACGACGTTGAACAGCAGATTGGTGGGCGTGACCGCAGGGCTCGGGACGCGCAGCAGGCTCAGCTGCACGGGCAGCAGCAGCACCGCTCCCGAGACGCCGGCCGGCGTGGTCGCGAGCGCGATCAGGAAGCCGCACGCTGCCCCAGCGGGCCATTGCCAAGTCATCCGGTGAACATAGCGGTCGTCGAGTCCCGCCGGTGCCCGCAAGTCCAACGGGCGGGGCCAGCATGCGCGTGCTAGCCTCGCCCTCGCAATGCGATTGCTGCTGGCCACCGTGCTCGTCCTGCTGTGCACCGCCGCGAGCGCGTCGGCGGCCGAGCAGCTGAAGCTGGCCGTCAGCCCGCTCACGTTGAGCCTCGCCAACGCGGAAAGCGAAGGCTTCACGGTCAACGTGTCGGGCAGCTCCAGCAAGCATGCGGCGCTGACGGTGTTCTACCAGCTGGGCACACACTCGGCGTGCGCCGCGACCGGCGGCAAGGAGATGGTTCGCAAAGGCGTGAGCCAGTTCGAGCCGATCCCAGCAACGCCCAGCGATCCGCAGCATTTTCCGGCCAACCCCAGCAATTTCCACGGCTCATTCGACTGGCACGGCACGATCACCGTCTTCAGCGGCACGGCGGGCCCCGGCACGTATCTGGTGTGCGGCTATCTGGCGCCGAAGGACAGCTCCGGGAAGCCGTACGTGAAAACGTCGGCGAAGTTCACGCTGAGCGCGACCTGAGTTCGCGCCTCGGGCGGTGTATCACCATGGCTATACGGTGTTCTCAACGGAGCGATTGCGCCGCACCGCCGCCCTCCCGCGCGTGTGCCCCCGGCCCCGACCACCCACGCTGATACCGTGACCACATGGCCACAGCCGCACCCAGCGAGTCGACCCCCCAGCGCTTGGCTGCAATCCGTGAGCAGATGAAGCTGCTCTCGGATTATCTTTGACCCGGCTGAGCTGGCCGAGCGCGTAGCGGCGCTCGAGGGCGAGATGGGCGCGGAGGGCTTCTGGGACGACTCCGACCGCGCGGCGACGGTGTCAGCGGAGCACTCGCGCGCGTCCAGGCGCCTCGAGATGTTCAACGCGCTTCAGGCCGACGTCGAGGACCTGGACGGGCTGGCGGAGATGGCCGCTGAGGACTCATCGCTCGAAGGCGAGGTGCAGGAGCAGATCGCCTCGGTAGAGGAGCGTCTGGCGACGCTCGAGGAGCAGCGCTTGTTCTCCGGGCGCTATGACTCGGGCGACGCGCTGGTGACGGTGAACGCGGGCGCGGGGGGGACCGACGCGCAGGACTGGGCGGAGATGGTGCTGCGGATGCTGATGCGCTGGGCGGAACGCCGTGGCTTCGAGGTCGAGCTGCTGGAGGTGAGCGCGGGCGATGAAGCTGGCATCAAGTCGGCGACGTTCCGCGCGTCCGGCGAGAACGCGTACGGGCTGTTCGGCGCCGAGCGTGGCGTGCACCGGCTGGTGCGTCTGTCGCCGTTCGACTCGGCCCACCGCCGCCACACGGGCTTCGCCGGCGTGGAGGTCGCGCCGGTGGTCAAGGACACGGGCGAGATCGAGATCAACGAGGACGACCTGCAGGTGGACACCTACCGCGCGTCAGGCGCGGGCGGCCAGCACGTCAACAAGACCGACTCGGCGGTGCGCATCACGCACCGCCCGACGGGCATTGTCGTGCAGTGTCAGAACGAGCGCTCGCAGTCCTCCAACCGCGCGACCGCGATGGCGATGCTGCGCGCGAAGCTGCTCGAACGCAAGGAGCGCGAACGCCAGGAAGAGATCGCGCGCGAGAAGGGCGAGGCGCAGGACGTCAACTTCGGCTCGCAGATCCGCTCCTACGTGCTGCACCCGTACACGCTCGTCAAGGACACCCGCACGGGCCACGAGATGGGCGACGTCCAGCGCGTGCTCGACGGCGATCTCGATGGATTCGTGCGTGCGTACCTGCTGCAGACCGCGTCGTCGCACCAGTAAGGCTCAGCGACTGGCCTTGATCTGCTCGCGCTCGGCCAGCCGGTTGCGGCGGCGAAGCTGCGCCTCGCTCTCGCGCCGGCGCTCCTCCTCGCTGCTGGCCAGCAGCGGCGGCACGGGCATCGGGTTGCCCTGCTCGTCGACGGCCACCATCGTCAGGTAGGCGCTGTTGCTGTGCCGGCGCTCGCCCGTGCGCGGGTTCTCGGTGTCGACTCGCACGCCGACCTCCATCGAGGTGTGCCAGACGGCGTTGACGCTGGCCTGGAAGGTGACGAGCTCGCCGACGTGGATCGGGACCCTGAACGTCATGCGGTCCATGCTGGCGGTCACGACCCTGCTGCGGCAGTGTTTGACGGCGGCCAGCCCGCACGCCTCGTCACACAGCTTCATGACCGTGCCACCGTGCACGAAGCCGGCGCCGTTGGCGTCCAGCGGCCCCATCCAGTGGGCGAGTGTGGCGTTCGAGTCTGCGGCTGGGCGCGCGTCCATGTCGCTGATCCTATGCTGATGCGCAGTGAGCACAACTGTGGACGTCGACATCGCCGCGCTCGTGCGCACCGCGCTCGCGGAGGACGTCGGCAGCGGCGACGTGACGACGCTCGCGACGGTGGACGCCGAGGCGCGCGCTGACGCGCTGATCACGCAGAAGGCGCCCGGCGCCATCTACGGCCTGGACGCGGCGGAGGCGACGTTCGCGCTGCTCGACCCAGACGCCAGCTTCGAGCGGCTGGTGGACGAGGGCGTGTGGCGCGAGCAGGGAGGGCCGGTGCTGTCGATTTCCGCGCGCGCGCGAGCGCTGCTCACGGGCGAGCGCACGGCGCTGAACTTCCTCGCGCATCTGTCCGGCATCGCCACGCTGTCAGCGCGCGCGGCGCGCGAGGTGCAGGGCACGGGCGCGCGGGTGCTGGACACGCGCAAGACCACGCCGGGCCTGCGCGCGCTGGAGAAGGCAGCCGTGGCTGCCGGCGGCGCCAGCAACCACCGCGCTGGGCTGTACGACGCGATCCTGATCAAGGAGAACCACATCGCCGCAGCCGGCGGGATCGCGCAGGCGATCGAGCGCGCGCGCGCGGCGGCGCCCGAGCTTGCGGGCACGCTGGAGGTCGAGGTGCGCGACGCGGACGAGATCGAGCAGGCGCTCGCGGCGGGCGCACCGCGCCTGCTGCTGGACAACATGGACGAGTCGCAGCTGCGCGCCGCGGTCGCGCAGGTGGCCGGTCGCGCGGCGCTCGAGGCGAGCGGCGGCGTGACCCTGCAGACGCTGCGGGCGCTCGCGCAGACGGGGATAGAATGGATCTCGATGGGCGCGCTGACCCATTCCGCGCCCGCCCTCGACCTCTCGCTCCTCATGGAGGCTCAGCCGTGAACCTACCGATGGCCCCATCTCAGGCGCCCGCGGGCGGCCTTTCGGACGCGGAGATCGCCGAGCTGCACGCGGAGGTTCGCGCGCTCGCGGCCGAGCGCCGCGCGGTGATCCTCGCGCACAACTACCAGGTGCCGGAGGTGCAGGACGTGGCCGACTACGTCGGCGACTCGCTCGGGCTCTCGCGCCGGGCCGCGGCGGCGGTCGATGCGGAGACGATCGTGTTCTGCGGCGTGCACTTCATGGCCGAGACCGCTTCGATCCTTTGCCCCGAGAAGACCGTGCTGATCCCGGACCTCGACGCCGGCTGCTCGCTGGCGGACTCGATCGACTTCGATCAGCTCGCCGCGTGGAAGGCGACCTACCCGGAGGGTGTGGTCGTGATGTACGTGAACACCACCGCCGAGGTCAAGGCGCTGACCGACTACTGCTGCACGTCCGCCAACGCCGTTGACGTGGTGCGCCACATCTACGACACGCGCGGCCCCGACACCGAGATCCTGTTCGGCCCGGACATGTGGCTGGGCGCCTACGTGGAGAAGGAACTGGGCAAGCGCATGCACGTGTGGGACGGCGAGTGCCACGTACACGCCGGCATCCGCCCGGCGGACATCGCGGCCACGCGCGCCGCGCACCCCGGCGCCGACTTCCTGATCCACCCCGAGTGCGGCTGCACGACCAGCATCATGGAGTACGTCGCCGCCGGCGAAGTGTCAGCCGAGGGCGTGCACATGCTGTCGACGGGCGGGATGCTGAAGTACGCCGAGCAGGCCGAGCACGACGCCGTCGAGGAGGCATCCCGCCGGCATGCAGACAGCGCCGCGACGGGCACTGGCGACGCAGCGCCGGCGCGCCGGGAGGCCGTCGTGGCGACCGAGATCGGGATGCTGTACCCGCTGCGGATGGCCGCACCGGACGTCGACTTCATCCCTGCCAACGCCGAGGCGTCGTGCAAGTACATGAAGATGATCACGCTGCCGAAGCTGCGCGATGCGCTGCGCCACATGCAGTTCGAGGTGCGCGTGCCCGAGGACATCGCCGTGCGCGCGCGCGTGCCGATCGACCGCATGGTCGCGCTCGGCTGAGCGGTCGATGGCCTTGAGCAGTTGCTTTGAGCACTCGCTTTGAGCGAGTGCTAAACTACGCGTCGTGACTTCCGGCACGTCGAGCGAGCACATCCAGGCGGCGAACGCCGAGCAGGCGGCGAACGCCGAGCAGGCGGCGAACGCCGAGCAGGCGGCGAACGCCGAGCAGGCGGCGAACGCCGAGCCGGTGGCGAGCCCGGCCGGCATAAAGCTGCAGATCGTCGAAGCCGCCCTGCAGACGCTGAGGACGAGCGGCTTCGCAGGCGCGAGCGCGCGCGCGATCGCTCGCGAGGGGAACTTCAATCAAGCGCTCGTCTTCTACCACTTCGGCAGCGTGCGAAACGTGCTGCTCGCGGTGCTCGATCTGATCAGCGAGCGGCGCATGCGGGAGTACGGACCTGCGTTCGAGCGCGCGGGCAGCGCTCCCGAGCTGGCGCAGCTGGCCCGCACGATCTACGCCGATGACCTCGAGCGCGGTTACATCACCGTGCTCGGCGAGATGGTCAGCGGCGGTGTCAGCGACGCCAGCCTCGGGGCCGAGGTGGCCGCGCGCATCGAGCCGTGGATCGAGATGGTCGAGCGCAAGCTCGAGCAGCTGCTGAGCGGCACGCCCGCACTGGCGCTGGCATCTCCTCGGGACCTGGCGTTCGGGCTCGTGGCCCTGTACTTCGGCGTCGACATGCTCAGCCACCTGCAGGGCGAGCAGGCACGTGCCGCGTCACTGCTGGACCTCGCCACGCGTCTGTCGACGCTCGTCGACGCGTTCCTGCCCTCGCAACCGAAGGAGACCCCATGAGCAGCGACACGTCTGTCGATCTCGTGACGGGAGCATTCAGCTACACCGGGAGTCACATCGCAAAGCGGCTGCTGGACGGCGGACGCCGCGTGCGGACGCTCACGTTCCACGCAGACCGTCGGCATCCACTGCAGGGCAGCGTCGAGAGCTGCGCCTACCGGTTCGACGATCCGGCGGCGCTTGCGCGCAGCCTGCAAGGAGTGGACACGCTCTACAACACCTTCTGGGTCCGCTTCGACCGCGGACAGACGAGCTTCGCCAACGCGATCGAGAGCTCGCGCATGTTGTTCCACGCCGCCAAGAGCGCCGGCGTCAGTCGCATCGTGCACGTCAGCATCACCAACCCGTCGATCGACTCGCCGCTGCCGTACTTCCGCGGCAAGGCCCTCGTCGAGTACGCCCTGGCCCAGTCCGGCGTGCGCTACGCGATCGTCCGGCCCACCTGGATATTCGGCGGCGAGCGCGACGTGCTCGCCAACAACATCGCCTGGATCCTGCGCCGGATGCCGGCCTTCGCGCTGCCCGGCAGCGGCGACTACCTCGTGCAGCCGGTGCACGTGGAGGACGTGGCGCGCATCTGCGTCGACGCTGCGCGCAGCGAGGGCGACGGCGACGCGGTCATCGATGCCGCCGGACCCGAGACGATGCCCTTCTGCGATCTCGTCGCGCTCGTCCGCAGCGCGGTCAAAGCGCGCTCGCCGATCATCCACATCCCGCCACCCGTGATGGCAGCGACCGCCCGCGCGCTCGGCGTGCTCGTTCGCGACGTCGTCCTCACGCCAGATGAGATCAAGGGCCTGATGGCCGGCCTGCTCGTCTCACACGACGCTCCGCTCGGAACGATCGCATTCGGCCAATGGCTCGACGAGCACAAGACGTCCGTCGGTCGCTCCTACGCCAACGAGCTGCGGCGGCACTTCGTCACCAGGCTCGCCGCGTAAACCACTTGTTGCACGCCGGCGTCAACGAGCTGCAACGTCACGTCGCTGCCAGGCTCGCCGTTGTGAACTATGTGTTGCACCCGTGCTAACGCGTTCACAACGTCAAATCGTCACCAGGCGCGGCGCGTAGGCCGCTTGCTGCCACTTGTCGCAAGTCTGCGCCAACGAGCTGCAACCTGGCGTGGCCACCGCCCGCGCCGGCATCGACGCTGACGAAAGTCTGACCGCTCGATTGGCCTTGACATGTGGAGTACGATCAGCGCACTGGCGAGACAACCACCCGTGGGAGGGAATCATGGGGATCATGAGCAAGCGCCGGCGACGGTCTGCAACCGGCGCCGGGAGTGTTGGGCCCGATGAGGGCGGCGAGGCTGCGGTCTCGGGGGGCGAGTCGCTGCTCGCGACGCGACGTGTAGCGCTGGGAACTGCGGCGGCGGTGACCGTGGGAGTGCTCGCGGACCGAGCGTTGTCGCCGGACTCCGCGTCGGCGGAAGGGACAGAAAAAGAAGAAATCGAAGCGATCGAGTATCTGTCCGCGTCGGTGTTGAAGACAAGCAATTATACCTACGTCGCGACGGATCTCGGAAAGACCATCGAAGGCGAAAAAGCTGAAGGTGAAGTCGTCTTCACCGTCCCGAAAGGCGTCTTTGCGGTGGGCGCTACGCTCGTCTTCCGCCAGGCCGGCAAAGCAAAAGTGGCGCTGGCGGCGGCGGCGGAAGTCCGGATCCGGACTCCGGAAGGCCTTGAAGCCAAGACCAAGGGGCTCTGGTCATCCGGTGCGCTGCACCAGCGCGCCACCAACGAATGGGTCGCCATGGGTGACCTCCAAGTCACTCCCTATGGCTCGCTATGACTATCGCACAGCGCGCCGCGGCCCTCGGTCGCAGGCGCAGTACAAGCGGGGCGGCGTGGGGTAACAACACGCACCATCAGCTGGGCGCGGGCTGGGGTTGCAGTCTCATGTCCCAACCTGTGGGCATGCTCCTGAACGACGTCGTACAGATGGTCTCCGGATATTTCGCGACCGTGGCGCTGAGGACGGACGGAACGGTGTGGAGCTGGGGCAACGGAACACTCATCGCTCGCAAGGAAGTGCTCGGGACGCAGACGCTGCCCGTGGAAGCCGAACTGGCCGACGTCGTTGCGATCGCGGGGGTCGGGGACCACGTCCTTGCCCTGCTGGAAAATGGCGAAGTGCGAGCGTGGGGAACCATCAAGTTCGGCGAGCTGGGCAACGGGGAAACAAGCGGTGACAAATCAAAAGGCGGTCAGCACGAACCGCAACCGGTCTACACGAACGCGAGCAAGGAACACCATCTGACGGGCATCGTGGCGGTGGCAGTCGGGCAGTTTCACTGCCTGGCCGTAACCGAAAGCGGCGAAGTCGTGGCCTGGGGCAACAACACCAACGGTCAGCTCGGGAACGGAGAAACGGAGAGAGAAGAGCTGTATCCCGTCCACGTCAAAGGCCTGCCCGAAACGGTGACGGCCGTCGCCGGCGGCGGGCGGGACACATCGTCGGTCAACGGCGGTCACTCGCTGGCCCTGTTGGAGGGTGGGACGGTGATGGCATGGGGTTACAACGAAAAGGGACAGCTCGGAAACGGCACGACCGAACAGGCCACCGAACCGGTCGCCGTCAAAGGTCTGGCGAACGTCGTCGCGATTGCGGCCGCCGGTCAGAACAGCTATGCGCTGGTCAAGGAAGGATCGACAACCAAGCTGATGGCGTGGGGGGGCAACGAGACAGGTCAACTCGGGATCGGGACATCGGGTGAAGCAGTCCAGAAGGAACCAGTCGAAGTGAAAATGCCGGCGGGTACGGTTACGTACGTCTCCGCCGGGCAGGCGAACTACGTTCCGTTCGGCAACTGGTGCCTCGCAGTCTGCTCCGGGAAGGCAGTCTCGTGGGGGAGCAACGGCTCTGGCCAGCTTGGATACGAAACGGAACTCGGCGAATATGTCCAGCTTGGCAAGAAAGTCAAACGAATGAAGCCCAATCCCACTCCGAAAGAGATCCCGACGCCCGAAGGGGCGGGCAAGGTGATCAGCGTCGGTGCGGGCGAAGATCACGCCGTCGCGACGCTGGACGGCCCTGGGCCGAGTCTGATGGTGACCTCGAGCGTCGTGCGCAGTGGCACGCCCGAAGCGATAGAGCTCACGTTGAATTGGGAATGGGACACGGAACACGAAGGAAAAGAATGGACGTTCGACGTCGAGGTCGTGCACTCGCACGCTGAACTGAAGAAAGCACACAAAGAAAAACACAAATTCAAAAAAGCGACGCTTCGCACCTCTTTGGGCGCACGGTCGTTTACCATCCACAGCAGCGAAGTGCCCGAATGGGCGCCCGGGCACGATTTCAACGCCGTGTTGAAGCTGAGGCCGGAGCACGAAGAAGCGGTGAGCTGGGTGGCGAAGGGCGTCTCCACCGCAGAGGCAGAAGAAGAAGAAGCGCCGACGGTCGTAACGCTCAGCGCCGCGGCGGTCACCGAAACGTCCGCAGAACTGAGGGGGACGGTCGAATCCCTTGAAAGCGAAGTGACGGAATGCTACTTCGAATACGGCACCTCGGAAGCGTTCGGGTCGATCATCGACGTGTCGTCGCTGCCCGAAGGCGAAGGCGAAGTCGCCGTCTCTGCAGAGCTCACGGGACTGACGCCAAAAACCACGTACTACTTCCGTCTCGTCGCCGTCAGCGAAGGTGGCCAGGGCGAAGGCGAACCGGTGACGTTCACGACGTCCTAGACGCACCGCGCCCGGCGTGCACAGTACGCGCCGGGCGCAGCGGCTCAGAACTCGTCGGCCGTGTGCGGCCCCACGCACGACACCGCGAGTCTGTCGGCGACGCCCGCCGCCACCTCGCGCACTTCGTCGTAGGTAACCGCGTCGAGCGCCGCGACGATCGCGTCGGGGTCGATGTCCTCGTGAAAGACGATGCTCTGGTTGGCGCCGTAGCGGGCTACCGCGCCGGTGTTCTCGAACGCCAGCACCAGCCGGCCGGCGGCGTACGCGCGCGCCCGCGCCACCTCCTCCTCGGTCGGGCCGTCGGTGCGCAGCTCGTCGACGATCTCGCGCATGCGCGTGTACGCCTCGATGCACTTGGCCGACTCAAGGCCCGAGCTCAACTGCAGGATCGGCACGTCCGCGAATGTGTGCGCGGCGGCGCTCACCGAGTAGCACAGGCCGCGCTTCTCGCGGATCTCCTCGAACAGCCGCGAGCCCATCGAGCCGCCCAGCAGCGTCGCGTAGATCGTCAGCGCAGCGCGTTCGCGCGCGTCGGTCACAGCGATCTCCGGGCGATAGATCATGCGCAGGTGCGACTGGTTGGTGTCGCGCTCCTCGACCAACGTCTGCGGCGCAAACGCCGGCGCCGGCACGTACGGCTCGGGCTGCGGCAGCGACGGGAAGCGCGCGAAGCGCTCCTGCAGCTCCTGCTCGCCTGGCAGGTGATCGAGATTGCCCGCCAGGAAGGCGCCGCCGCGCGAGCCCGCCCAGCGGCGCTCGCGGAACGCGACGATGCCCTCGCGCGTGAAGCTGCGCAGGTTCTCCTCCGGGCCCAGCACCGTGCGCCCCAGCGGATGGTCGCCGAACGCCGCCCGGTCGATCAGGTACTCGGCGACCATCGACGGCTGGTCATAAGCGCGGTTGATCTCCTGGATCACCACGCCGCGCTCGCGGTCGAGCTCCTCCGCGTCCAGGCGCGGGCGACCGACGAAGTCGCTCAGCAGGTCGATCGCCTGCGGCGCGCTCTCCGCGCGCACGGTGATGTGGAACGCCACCAGGTCGTGGCTGGTGTACGCGTTCAGCACGCCGCCGAGCCGCTCGGCGGTCTCGTTGACGTGCTTGTACGTCGGATAGCTCTCGCCGCCCTTGAACACCAGGTGCTCGAGGAAGTGTGCCATCCCGTTCTCCTCCGGGCGCTCGTTGCGCGCGCCCGCGTCGAACGCAACCAGCACCGTCAGTGCCCGTGTGCCCGGCAGCTCCATGCGGTTGATCGGCAGCCCGTTGCCGGGAACCGTCGTCGTGCTCACCTGTGCCATGCCCCAACCCTAGAACGTTCTACGCTTGCGCCGAGCCCATGTCCTTCCGCCGACAGTCGCTGACCTCCGCACTTGCCCTGCTGCTGCCCGTTCTGCTGCTGCTCGCCGGCCTGTGGCTCGGCGGGCACCCGGAAGACCTGCCCGGCTTCCTGCGCAGCGCGTTCGTCGCCAGCCCGCAGACGCAGGTCGTCGACGAAGCGATCCAGCGGATCGCCGACGACTACTACCGGCCGATCTCCACCAGCAAGCTCGACAACGCCTCCATCAGCGGCCTCGTCGCGAGCCTCGGCGACCGCTTCTCGCACTACCTCAGCCCCAGCGAATACCGCGAATTCAGCTCGCCGCCGCATTTCACCGGCATCGGCGTGTCCGTCGCCACGCAAGTCGCGGCCGATCGCGGGCTGCTGATCGAGCGCGTGTTCAACGCCTCACCCGCGCAGCGCGCCGGGCTGAAGGCCGGCGATCTGATCGTCGCCGTCAACGGGCGCAAGCTCCAGCGCCTGTCAGCCGAAGCCGCCACCGACCTGATCAGAGGGCTCCCTGGCACGGACGTCCAGCTTGGGATCGAACCAGCGCCGGACACGAGCACCGCTCGCGAAGCGCCGCGCAGCGTCAAGATCACGCGCGCCGTCGTCTCCGAGCCGGTCGTCGAATCCCTGACCAAGACCGTCCACGGCGTCAAGCTCGGCGTGGTCGCGCTCGCGAGCTTCAGCCCCGGCTCGCACGTCGAAGTGCGCGAAGCCGTAGAACACGAGCTGCACGCCGGCGCGCGCGGGCTCGTGTTCGACCTGCGCGGCAACGGCGGCGGCCTCGTCGAGGAAGCGCAGCTGATCGCCAGCATCTTCATCCCCAAGGGCGTGATCGTCACCACGCGCGGGCGCACCGTGCCCACGCAGGTGCTCTACGCCACCGGCGGCGCGATCCCGCCGTCGATCCCGATGGTCGTCCTAGTCGACGCCAACACCGCGTCCTCGTCCGAGATCGTCACCGCCGCGCTACAGGACCACTACCGCGCGACGGTCGTCGGCACGCACACGTTCGGCAAGGGCGTCTTCCAGGAGGAGCAGCCGCTGGCCAACGGCGGCGCGCTGGACATCACCGTCGGCGAGTACTTCACGCCCGACGGGCGCAACCTCGGCGGCGGTGGCGTCAAACAGGGCGCCGGCGTGATCCCCGAAGTGCTCGTGCCGAAGAACATCGTCGACACAAACCGCGGCGTCGACGTCGCGCTCAACACGCTCGCCGCCAAAGTCAAGTGAGCGCCTCCAGCCCGCGCGGGCGCAACGGGCGGCGCGCGCACGGCGCCGCCGCTCCTCGAGTCGGGGCCGCCGCCACCCCCGGCCCCGCGCCGGCGGGCGCGCTCGTAGCCGTAGTCGAGCGCCGCGGGCGCTTCCTCACGGCCGAGCCGCTGTTCCCGCCGCGTGAGCAGGGCGGCGGGCATCCGCACCGGCGCGGTGGCGCTCGTCTGACGCTCGGGCCCACGCGCTCCGGGCGCGGCGGCAGGCTCGAGGTCTCCGCCGGCGATCTCGTGCTCGTGCAAGGCTCCGCGCGCGGTCACAATGCCGGCGCGCGCGTCGTGCGCGTGCTCGGGCGCCCGGACGTCGCCCGCGACGTGATCGAGGCGCTGCTGCTCGACCGCGGCCTCGCGCGCGGCTTTCACCCGGAGCTCGAGAGCGAAGCGCGCGCCGCCGGCGAGCGCGTCAAGCGTGCGCCAGGCGAGCGGCGCGACCTGCGCGAGCTGCCCACGTTCACGATCGACCCGATCACCGCACGCGACTTCGACGACGCCATCTCAGCCGAGCCGATCGACGGCGACGCGACGCGCGTGTGGGTGCACATCGCCGACGTCGCCGCGCACGTGCCCGACGGCTCGCCGCTCGACCGCGAGGCGCGCAGGCGCGCCACCAGCGTGTACGCGCCCGGCGCCGTCGAGCCGATGCTGCCGCACGCGCTTTCCAGCGACGCCTGCTCGCTGATGCCCGGAGTCGAGCGCGCGGCCGTGACCATCGAGATGGAGCTGCACGGAGCCGAGCTCGCACGCGCCGCGTTCTACCGCTCCGTGATCCGCTCCGACGCGCGCCTCGACTACGAGCAGGTCGACCGCATCTTCGCCGGCACAGCGTCCGCCGCCGAGCCCTGGGGCGAGCCGCTGCGCGCCGCGCGCGCGGCCGCCGCCGCGCTGCAGCGCGCCCGCGAGCGCAGCGGCGCGCTCGTCGTCGACTCCGAGGAGCCCGAGTTCGAGTTCGACGAGCAGGGCAACGTGCTCAGCATCCTCGGACGCGTGCAGACCGAGTCCCACCGCCTGATCGAGCACCTCATGATCGCCGCCAACGAGGCCGTCGCCGGGCTGCTCGAGCGCCGCGGCGTGCCGTGCCTGTATCGCGTGCACGAGCGACCCGAGCCCGAGCGCGTCGAGCGCCTCGCCGACCAGCTCGCAACGCTCGACGTGCCCACACCGGCGTTGCCCGAGCGCATGTCCTCCACGCAAGCCGCCGATCTGCTCGGCGAGATGTCACGGCGCGTCGACGAGCACGTGCGTCGCACCGGCCACGGCCGCCAGGCGCTCAGCTCGCTGATCCTGCGCTCGCTCAAGCAGGCCTACTACTCGCCCAAGAACCTCGGCCACGCCGGCCTGCACTCCGCCGCCTACTGCCACTTCACCTCGCCCATCCGCCGCTATCCCGACATCGTCTGCCACCGCGCGCTGCTGTCGGCCGTCGGCGGCAGCGACGCCGCGCCGCGCGCCGGCGAGCTCGTCGAGCTCGGCGTGTGGACCTCCGAGCGCGAGCGCGACGCCATGATCATCGAGCGCGACTCCGACGACATCGCGCGCTGCTTCGCGCTCGAGCGCCTGCTCTACGAGCAGGGCCACGACCAGCCGTTCGCCGGCGAGATCACCGGGCTGATCTCAGCCGGCGCGTTCATCGCGTTCGACACGCCCGCCGGGGGGGAGGGCGTCGCCGGCGCAGCCGACGCCCGCGCTGCGGGCGAGCCGGCCGCAGGCGACGGCGCCGCAGACGGCGCACCGGACGCGGCGCGCTTCGAGGGCATGCTGCCGGTAAGGCTGCTGCGCGCGCCCGCGGCCGCCGCCGCCAGCTCCTCCGCCGAGGCCAGCCGACGCTCGCGCGACGGTGGCCAACAGGCAGGCGACGGCGGACGCCGTCCACGCGGCGGTGGTCGTCAGTCACGCGGTGGCGCGCGCCAGCCAAGCGGCGGTGGTCGCCACGCAGCGGATGCCCGCCGCCAGGCAGGCAGCGAGCGCGACGCCGCGCGCGAGTGGTGGGAGCTCAACGAGGAGGGCACGATCCTCAAAGGCGAGCACACCGGCGCCACGCTGCGCCTGGGCGACGCCATCGACGTGCGCGTCGCGCGCGTGGACTCGATCCGCGGGCGCGTCGATCTGACACCCGCGCCTTGACGGCCACTACGAACGCCGCAGCGGAGCCCGTCAGGGCGGAGCCCATTAATCCGGATCGCTAGTCTCGGACAGTGGCAAAGGGCAAGAGCAAGCGCAAGGTCGGAGCGGGGGACGTGGCGTCCAACCGCTACGCCTCCTATCGCTACGAGCTGATCGAGCGCCTCGAGTGCGGCATCGTGCTGGAGGGCACCGAGGTCAAGGCGCTGCGCACCTCAGGCGCGCAGCTCAAGGACGGCTACGCCGCGATCCACGACGGCGAGCTGTGGCTGCACTCCGTGCACATCCCGCCCTACGGTCCCGCCTCGCGCGAAAACCACGAGCCCGAGCGCACGCGCAAGCTGCTGCTGCACCGCCGCGAGCTCGATCGCCTGGCCGCGCGCGCCGCCGAGCGCGGGCTCACGCTCGTGCCCACGCGCGTGTACTTCTCCGGCGCGCACGCCAAGGTCGAGATCGCGCTCGCGCGCGGCAAGGATCTCTACGACAAGCGCCAAACGCTGCGCGAGCGCGAGACCAAGCGCGACATGGAACGCGGTATTCGCGAAGCGCGGCGGTAGGACCCCGGGCGTGGCGACGCGCCCGCACATTGTCTCCCCCAACCTCGACCGTATAACGATTGCTATACGGTAGGTTCGGGGCCGAGGCTAGATCGAGCCGAAGCTGTGGCCGCCGCTGGTCAGGATGTGCGTCTCGCTCATCCCGAACACCAGCGCCACGATCAGGCCCACATACACCGCGCCCACGATCAGCCGGTGGCGCGGCGCCACGCGGTAGTAAGCCGCCTGCTCCAGCGAGCGCGTTTTGCGCTGCTGCCAGCGATGCCACGTCTGGAACGCCGCGAACAGCACGATGATCAGCAGGATCGGGTTGCCCGGGTCGATGAACACCAGCGCCACCAGCACGCCCAGGCCCGCGAACCACATCCACGGGCTCATCGCCGCCGCCGCGCGACCGCCGTCCAGCGGGATCACAGGCAGCAGGTTGAACAGGTTGATGAAGAAGCCGAAGTACGCAAGCGCGATCAGCAGCGAGCTGCCCGTCAGCTCGCCCACGACCGCCACCGCAGCCGCGCCGATGCTGCCCAGGATCGGGCCCGCCAGGCCGACGCGCGCCTCGGCCAGCGCGTTGTCGCCCAGCGACTTCGCGAAGATCGCCGCGCCCATGAACGGGATGAACATCGGTGCGCTCGCTTGCAGCCCCTCGCGGCGCAGCGCGATCACATGCCCCATCTCGTGCACGAACAGCAGCACCACGAAGCCCGCCGCAAACCACCAGCCGAAGAACAGACTGTACGCCGCCACCGACACCACCGCCGTACCCGCCGTCACGAACAGCTTCAGGTTCGGCAGCGCCACCAGCAGCGCCTTGATCGCCACGCCGAACTTCGCGATCAGCGCGCCGATCGCAGCCAGCATGCTGCCGATGCGCTTGCGGATGTTGCTCGCCGTTTTGCGCACGCCCGGCGCAGGTCCGCGTGAGGGCTCGCCGAACGGGTTCTCGCCGGGGCGTGTCGGCGCGTGGCTCGGGTAGGAGCCGGGAGCCACCGGCGAGACGGGAACGGAAACAGCCGGCACCGACGCCGGCAGCGAGAACTCCTGATTGTCCATGGCTCCATTGTGGCAGCACTTCTAAGCGGTTCCTAACCCCTGCGCGCATGTTTGCGCGCCTGTGCGCGCCCATCGCCTGGCGCATGTGCTCCTGCGGGGACGCGCGCGGGCGCGCGCGAAGAGTTTTTTGCGGAAGGTGCGGCATCAAACGTCCAGCACGCTTGCATACGAGTGGGGCGCGAGCTACCTTGAATCCAGACGCGGAACCGAGCCGCAAAGAGCGAGGCCACTGAGGTGTGAGGCCGCGCCACCCGCAAGGAAAGGCCCTCGGGCCGGACCCACCGGGTTCCTCAAAGTGGCTTGGGACCGCGTCTATTTTTGTCTGTGCCGCTCGACACGTTGGCGGTACAATGGACCGGCAGTACACCCAACGGGGACGACAGGCTTCGACGTGGTCGGCTCGTGTGGGTGGTGGCGAGTCGAGGTCCCGGGCGGCCTCGTAAAACACCCGGGAAAACCATAAGTGCGGACTCTCACGAGTACGCCCTCGCCGCTTAGTCAATAGCTAAGCCGTGAGGTTTCGGGCCTCGCTCGCCTGCGGCGGGGGTCCCCGGAATCAGAAAGCAGGCTCACCCGGTGCGGTCCGCCTCCGCCAATCCGGGGAATCTCAAGGAGGCTGGTCCCCCACAACCCCGCCGGCGAGGCGAGTAGGGGATGAGATCAGAGCGCCGGCTACGCTCGTAGAAGCCATTCACACGCGATTACGGACGTGGGTTCGATTCCCACCGTCTCCACTGACAACTGTCTGAAAGCAGCTCACGGTCAGCCGCTCATGTCGGATCCGAGGGTGCCGATCATGCGTTTCATCGCAGTCGATGGCTACGGTCGTGCTCATGCCGAAGAAGTACAAGGATGTGAGGAAGGCGCTCATCGATGCGGGTTGGCGTGTCGTGCGTCAAGCGGGCTCCCACGAGGTTTGGGCCCACTCCGACCACGAGGCGCGTATCGTCGTTGCCGGCAAGGACAGGGACACGGTGCCTGTCGGCACGCTGGGTAGCATTAGGCGAGCAAGCGGTTTGGAGCATCTGCGATGAGCGACTACGTGGTGATATACGAGCAGGCCGAAGATGGAGCTTGGGGTGCGTATCTACCGGACCTACCCGGCGTTGTTGCGCTCGGCGCGACGCGCTCGGAGGTCGGCGAGCGCATTGAGGAGGCGCTCGCCGCATACGCAGACGATCTTCGTGGAAGAGGCGGGGCGCTGCCGGCGCCTCATCACACCGCCGGAACCGTCGCTGCCTGATCTGGCCACTGCTGCGAGGCAACTACGCCAAATACAGGCACGGAGCGCGCACGACCGCGGGGTTTGCGCAACGTACGGTCCTCTCCACTGACAGTTGTCTGCAGCAACTCCCTGCTCATCCGCCAAAGGCGGTCAGGCGCTTGTCTTGTCGGCGAATCGCTGCCGAGCTGCCTGTCTGGATACCCCGAGAGCTAGCGCGATGTGGTTCCAGGAGCGGCCGTGTGCCCGAGCGAGGACGACGGCCTCGCGCAAGCGGGCATCATCGGCTCGCACCGCCTCAGCGGCGGTGGCGATCTCGCGGAGGTCATCGGCGCCTTCGACTTGGGCTGTGTCGGGGTCCAGCGAGTCGGCGAGCTGCTCGAAACGGCTCGCGGCCTGCTCGATTTCCTCGCCGATTCGCACCTAGACAACATAGCTTGTCTAATGGACGGCGGTGGCCCGACCCCCTAGGTTCGGTCCGCTTGAGTTTCAGTTCGGGAACGGCTCAGGCACGCGTCTGCCCGGTACGTAGCTCTCCTCGGGCTCGAGCATCGCCTGTAGCTGAGTGCGGAGCTCCGGGGTGTCTTGGTGGCCGTGCGCTGCCACCGCGTGCTGCGCGGCGGTGGCTACGACCTCGTCTTCCTCGCCGATGATCGTCAGCGAGCAGTTGTTGTCGCTCTCGAAGCGACGGCAGTCTGCGATCTTGCGTGCCATGAAGCTCACCTCTCAGGGTTGGAATGATCAGGTTGTCGCTGGGCGCGGCGCTCGTCCGGGGGGGTCAGGCGTTCTTGGCGTAGTCGCTGGCGCCAAACCAGTCGATGACCTTGACGGGCTCATCGCCTACCACCCAGGCGTCGTGTCCGCTTGCGAGGGAGGTGACGTCCCCAGGGCCGCTACGAACTCGGTGCCGTCGTCCATGCGGATCGCGAGCTGGCCGCTGACGTGGTACTGAAAGTGCGGCGCCTGGCAGCTGTCCGTGTTGGCAATCGGTTTGACGTGGTCTGACCAGCGCCAGCCGGCCTCGAAGACCATCATCCCGACCTCTCCGCCGCTCATCTTGAGAATGCCCGCGTGCCCGTGGGGGAACTCGCGCGTCTCGTCGGGCGCGTCAAAGCTTCTGTGCTCTGTCGTTTGCAGCGGCACCGTCCTCTCGTGGGGACTCGTTCTGAATCGCTAGTCTTATCTACTAGTAGGTTAGTTGTCAAGGTCAGTCTAAGACTGACCTCCTGCGAAGATGGGACACATGGCGGTCACGCAAACTCAAGCGCCGGCGGGCACAGCGCAGCGCATTCTCGATGTCGCCGAGCAGCTGGTTCAGAGCCGGGGCTACAACGGGTTCAGCTACGCGGACATCGCAGGCGAGCTCGGCATCACCAAGGCCAGCCTGCACTACCACTTCGCCAGCAAGGCCGAGCTGGGCGAGGTGTTGATCGAGCGTTACTCCGCCCGCTTCAACGAAGCGCTCGAAAGGATCGACAGCACGACCTCCGGTGCCGGCGCAAAGCTCGACGCGTACGCGAGCCTCTACGTCGATGTCCTGCGTGGCGACCGCATGTGCCTGTGCGGGATGCTCGCAGCCGAATACCAGACCCTGCCCGGGCGAATGCACGGCTCGGTCGTCCGCTTCTTCGATCACAACCTGACCTGGCTAACGGGCGTGCTCGCAGACGGCCAAGCCGACGGCGAGCTGTCCTTCGACGGATCTCCCGCGGACGCAGCCCAAACAGTCCTCAGCGCCCTCCAGGGAGCGATGCTCGTCGCACGTCCCTACCGAGACCTAGGGCGATTCCAAGCTGCCGCTGCGCACACACTCGCCAGCCTCAACAGAACTCCACCGTCCTGACGGACGCGCGCCGGAAGCCGCGGTCCGCTTTGCAGCGGGAGGTTGCCCACGGACGGTACCTTCACCGCTGGAAGACAGGCGAAGCGAGCCGCATGTCGCTAATGGAAGACTCCTACCGCGTCGAAGTCAAGCTCTACGCCAACCAGAAGGCGCTCGGCCCATCCTGCGTCGACTCGCCGCCGCGTAAGCCGATTGGCGGCTAACTGAGTCTGCCGCGGCTCCGACCTACAATGCCGTGACGCTGCAGCTGCGGCTGCCGTGCGATCGAGAGGAGCCAGCGAGATGCTTCGAGCCGAGTGGCGTGACTCATGAGGGCAATCCAGTTCGAGCGCTTCGGCGGCCCCGAGGTACTCGCGACCGCAGAGGTAGCTGAGCCACATGCCGCGGCCAGCCAGATTCGCGTCGCCGTCAAGGCCGTCGGCGTCAACCCCGTCGACTGGAAGGTTCGCCAAGGACTGATGGGCGGAGAGCTGCCTCAGGGCACCGGGCGGGAGGTCGCCGGCGTCGTCGACGAGGTCGGCGCCGGCGTCAGCGACGTGAGCGTCGGCGATGAGGTCTTCGGCTCCGTGGAGGGCGGCAACGGCGCCGCCGATTTCGCGTTGCTCGAGCATTACGCGCGGATCCCGCCGTCGCTCGACTTCGCCGGTGCCGCAGCGCTGACGGTCGCTGTCGAGACGGCCGCGCGCACGCTCGACCTGCTGGACGTCAGCGACGGTCAGACCGTGCTCGTCAACGGCGCCGCGGGCGCCGTCGGGATCAGCACCGTCCAGCTCGCGCGCGAGCGCGGCGCGAGGGTGATCGGTACCGCCAGCAGCGCCAACCACGACTATCTGCGGTCCTTCGGCGCCGAGCCGACCACCTATGGCGACGGGTTGGTGGCGCGCGTTCGCGAGCTGGCGCCCGACGGGGTGGATCGCGCGATCGACGACGCCGGCGGCGGCGCGCTGCCGGCGCTGGTCGAGCTGACGGAAAGCGCCGAGCATGTCGTCACGATCGCCGACTACCAGGGCGCGCAGGAGACAGGCGTGAGGATGACCGGCGGCCCGGACTCCAAGCGCGCCTGGCATGCCCTCGATGAGATCGGCGCGCTGATCGAGGCCGGGCGATTCTCGCTTCCCGTGGCGCAGACGTTCCCGCTCGAGCAGATCGCCGAGGCGCATCGGCTCAGCGAAACCGGCCACGCGCGTGGCAAGCTCGTGCTGCTCGTGGACTGACGTCACGGCCGGGCGATGAACTGCCAGCCGTGCCGGGTTGCGGCGGCGAGCACCGCAGCGAGATCCGGCTCGCCGTCTGGCGTTCGCTCCCCGGCCTCCAGGAAGAAGCGCTCCATGCCCGCCGGGCTGAACAGCACCAGCCGGCGGCCGGTGGTCCGGCCGACATTGCCGCCGGAGTGAGTCACGCCCTGAGGGACATGGATCGTCTCGCCGGCGGACAGCCGGGTCGGCGTCCCGTCCAGCTGCATCTCGAAATCGCCTTCGAGGATATGGATCGTCTCAGCCTCGTTGGCGTGCCGGTGAGCGGGCAGCGACCAGCCCGCCGGCGGGTGATCCACGAGAAGGCAGAACGCGCCCGCCGTGTCTTCGCCGGCAAGGTGGATCTCAGTGCGCACGTCGGCTCGGTGTTCGTCGCCGACACGCCATGCGACGAGAACAGCGCGTCGAGTACCTGTCCGGCTCCCGGGTTCCCGCCGAACTTCCTCGGCGAGCTGAACCCCTGGACGGGGGCGATCGCGCCCGTTCCCCTGCTCGGCCCGGCCGTCCAGCCACAGGGGATGCTGTTCGTGCCGTAGCGATCACGCACACGCACGACGCGCGGCCCCCGCGGAACGTCCCTCACGTCCGCGGAGGCCGGCGTGTTCTCCAGCGCGGCCCCTCCCTCAAAGGGCCGCCTTTGTCTCCCCCAAGTCGCTACCAGCTCGAGTGTTCGCCTCCCGCGCAGCCGGTTTTCAGTTTCGGGCTGTTGCACGTGCGGCTGATCGTCCCGTTGGCGGCCCGCGTGATCGTCAGTTCGTCGCCGTCCGTCGCCGTCGCGGTCAGCGAGTATTCGTCGGCGCCGGGAGCCGCTTCGCTCAGGTAGGCGTGCTGCTCGCTCGGCGTGATCGCGATCGTCGGCTCCTCAGCCGCCAGTTCGGCTGTCGTGACGTTGGCATAGCTGCCACCGTGGTCGAGCGCGATCGTCTCTGCCGTGGTCTCGGCGTTGCGTGCCAGTTCCTTGGCCTGCACGTCGGTCGCCTTGGTGGTCGTGCTGAGAAAGGCTGGGATCGCGATTGCAGCCAGGATGCCGATGATCAGCACCACGACCAGCAGTTCGGGGAGCGAGAAGCCGTCGCTGCTGCTCGCGTAGCGGGCCAGGCGCCGCCAGCCGCTGCCGTCGGTCGGCTCTGTTCGGGCGGCGGCGGTGCGGTGCGGCGGGTTCGACTGCGACAGCATCACGGCTGGCCTCCTTGCTCGGCTGGCAGTCGGGCTGTCTCCGCGAGACCCCTCACTTTGCGACCCCGCCTCACGACGGGTTTGCCCCTTCAGTCCAGTTGATCGAGGGCTGAGTGTGCGGATCGCGGCCGCCAGATGGAAGCGAAGTTCGCTTCTCAGCGTTTTTCTGGACGGATGTACGAGTCCGTCATGCTTTTCGGGCCCGACATCGGACAGCTCCTGCAGCTACGGGCTCGTGTACGTGAAGCGCGCCTTCGTCGGCGCGTTGCCGCTGCCGGTGAAGTAGCTCTCGAGCGTCGTGATCGTCACCGGCACCTTCGTTCCCGCGACCCCGGGTGGCGACACCGCCTCCACGGTGGTGGTCGAGCCACACGCTAGGAGCGCCTGTATCGGGCTGAACGACTCCGCTTCGCTGGTCCCGAACGCCACCGCCAGCGGACAGCCGAGGTTCTGGCCGTGGATCGCCACCCTGGTGGCGCCCGCCGCGCTGCCGGAGTGGGGCGCCAGCGATTCGACGTCCGGCTGGCCCGGCGGATAGAGGAACAGCAGGTCCGCGTTGGACGTCGCGCTGCACCCGGTCACCGTGCACACCTGCACGTTCGCGAGCGCCGGGTTCTGCGAGACCGTCTGCGTGCTCAGCTGCCTCTCGCCTGTGGCAGTGAAGCTGTAGCTGGTGCCTTCCGACGGCGGGCTCTGGCTGTCGTCGAAGCGCACGACCGTCACCTGTCCCGACATTCCCTTGCCGGTGATCTGCAGCGGCGTCCCGCCCGTGTCGGCGGCCCCGCTGATCCCTTCCAGCCTGAGCTTGCTGGCCGTGCTTTCCACGCCGGACACCCGCGGCACGCCCGCGTAGGCAACAGCTGCCGGCGCCGATCCGCCTGCGAGCGTGCGCACGGAGATCGGGACGCTCGTCGGATCGACGGTGGCGGCCTGTGCGGATTCGGCGATCGCCGGCGCCGCGATCTGGATCTCGGTGCCGCTGATGAAGGCGATTTCCTGGTCCAGCGTTTCCAGTTCCACCGGCGCTCCGAGGCCGGGCGCGTTGAAGTCGGCGTAGTCGAGCGTGAAGCGGCTCAGGCCGCTGCCGTGGACCGTGACGAGTGTTCCCCCCGTCTCGCTGGCGAGGCTCCCAGGCCCCTCGGAGGTCGAGACAGAGGTGATCGTCGGCGCCGGCGCGTAGTCGAACTCGGTGGGGGCGGGGTACACCTCGCAGCCGCAGCCTGCGGGCGCCCGCAGCGCCCCGTCCTGTTCGAACGTGGGCGCGCCCTCGAACGGCGCCAGGATCGATCCCGTCGCGCTGGCCCCGGCGGGGCCATGGACCACCACCTGAACCTGACAGATGTCGTTCGTGGCGTTCTCGCCGGCGTATACGCCCGTGTCGGGGAGCGGCGCGCAGGCCGTGTGCGCGGAGTAGGGGGGAGGGGTCACGAGAATCTGTGAATCGCTCAGCACCTCGAAGCTCGACGCCTTCACGCCGCCGAAGCTCACTGCGCTCGCGCCCGTGAAGTCGGAGCCAAGAATCGTCACCTGAGCCGGCGCGCGCTCGCTGCCGCCGTACGGCGTGACACCGGTCACGCTCGGTACCGCGCCCGTCTTGTTGGTGTCGACGTACTCGAACGTCGATGCTGGACCCGGGGAGCTGGACTGGTCGTCCGTCAGGGTCACGATCACGTCGGCCGGCCCCGCCCCGTCCTGCGCTGCCGGCGCCCCTGCCGGCAGCGTGTCGCGGGCCGGCGGCAGCGTCACGGTCAGGGCTGTCGCGCTGAGGACGTCGATCGCGTCCGCCGGGACATGCCAGACGCCGACCTGGACATCTGCGACGTCCGGGGCGCCGGCGCTCTGGAAACCAGCGCCGGTGAGCGTCACGCGCTCGCCGCCCGCGGTCGTTCCCGAGCTCGGGGACAGTTCGGTGACCGCCGGTGCGCCCGCGTCGGCGGCGTAGCTGCACAGGTAGTACGCGAGCCCCGCGGAGCCACCGGGGCCCGTCATGCGCGGCGAGCCGAGCCCAGACGCCAGGTCGTACCCGCGCGTGGCCGGGAACACCTTGCCTTCGTCGAGGCCATACTGGTCGTTGTCGCCTTCGGTGATGTCGTTGAACGAGGCCGCATCAGCCGCTGGGTCTGAGGCGATCGCGTACAGCAGCGGGCTCACGAAGCCGACGCCAGAGGCGGTCGACGGGTTCTCCCTGCACGTCGGCGAGGCGTCGGCGAGCGCGAGCATCCCGGCCCAGATCGGGGTCGCCGAGGAGGTGCCACCGGAGGTGACCCACCCATCCGGGTTCATTTCTTCGCCTTCGCCTCGGTACTGCTCGCTGTACACGGTGATCGCGCCGGTGTACTCGTCCGCCTGTGCCGAGACGTCCGGCTCCAGCCGGCACGGGGTGCTCGCTTCCGCTCCAGCGAGTGTCCCGTCGCAGAACCCAGTCGCGTAGCCGAAGCGCCGCTCGACGCTCGCCGCGTTCGAGTAGTCGGCGCCGCCCGGAAGCGCGATACCCGGCACCGTCGCGTCGCGCTGCCAGCTGGGCATCGCAAACGACTGCGAGATCCCGCCGCCCCCCGCGCCGCCTTCCCCGCCGTCGTTCCAGACGTGCTCCTGCACCGGCTGGGCGGCGTCTGTGATCGTCGTGCCGCCGACGCCCAGCACGTACGGCTGGCTGGCGATTTCCCCGGCCGAGATCGGGTTCTGTCCCGGCTGGGGCGTGGCTTCGCGGTGGACTTCTTCGCAGCTGTCGCTGCCGTTGTCGCCCGCGGCGCCGAGGAACGTCTGGCCCTGCGCGGCGGCCTGCTGGAACAGGAAGTCGAGCGCCTGCTGGGTGCCCGGCTGGCCGGCCTCCTCCTCCTGCTCGCAGGGCTGGCCGTAGCTGGAGGTGATGATCTGGTCGCGATCTTCGTCGACCATCGCCGCGATCTCGGCGACTTCCCCGCCGGGGGTTTCCGGGTTCTCGTAGACGTCGATGTCCGCGCCGGGCGCCATCGCGGAGACGTCCTCGACGTCGAGCAGCGCCTCGCCGTCGGAGCCGGGACCCTGCGGGATGCCGCCTTCCAGGGCGATGATGTGCAGGCGCGCGAGCATGCCGGTGGCAGCCGCGGCGCCGAAGTAGCAGGTGTCGAAGTGCTGGATGTCGGAGGTCAGGAACGGTTCCTGCTCGAACACGCCGATGCGAACGCCGGCGCCAGTGTCGCCGGCGCCGTAGAGACCGAACGCCCCGTACGCGTAGGCGATCTGATCGTCGGTCAGCCCGCCTTCATCGCTGGCGTCGACTCTTGCCGCACGGCAGGCATCGGGCGAGCCGGGGGGATGCGCGAACTTCGCTGCTTTCGCTGCCACGATGCGGCCCCGCCCGGACGCCGTGCGGTGCACTCGCAGCGGGTAGGGATGTTCGAGCTCGCTGAGTCCCACGACCGCCGCTACGGATCCCGCGATCGAGCTCGGCAGCGCCGGTGCGGAGGTGCTCGCGCGTGCGAGTCTTCCGTCGGCCAGGCGGTAGGAGTCGAAGCCCGTCGCAAACGCGCCTGCGACTCGTGACGCGGTACCGGAGAAGCGCACCAGCATCCCATCGGCCGTGACGCCGCCGAGGTGCAGCCCGTCGCTCTGCAACTGGTCCTTGACGGCGGCGATCGTGCTTGCCATGGGCCCGAAGCGCGCGGCGAACTGGGCCTTGGCGAGGTAGTGGCCAAACGACGGCGAGCCCTTGTGTGTGACTTCGCTGATGAAGTTCTCGAGCGCCTGCGCGTCGCGCGGGCGCAGCACCACTGCACCGGAGATCGTGCTCCTCGGCGCGGCTGGCCCCAGGTTGACCGCGCTCGACGGCGGCCGTGGCGCGGGGCCGATGCGCACCAGGCCGGCCTGGCCGGCGGCCGTCGCCGCCTCGAGCACCACCGTCAGCGCTACTGCGAGCACGAGCAGCACGACGCCCACGAGCCGGCGACGGGCGCCGCTGCCCTCGCCACTGGCTCTCCCGTGCTCGCTGCGTCCATCCATGACGACCTCCAAGCCGCGCGCCGCCGCTCGTCAGCGGTTGTGGCCGCCGGTAGCGTTGCAGAGCGTCGGCTGACGTGTCAATCGTCGTCCGCTGGCGCGGGTTGGGGCCCCGGTTTTATGCGAACATATGTTCGTATGAGTTCCAGCGGATCGATCGTCATCATTGATCGTCGCCCGCTCCCTGGAAGCCCTGCAGACAGCTGTCGGTCACACGATCAAGTGGCGGTCGGACGTCCGGCACTCGGCCGAGTGGCGGACGGACATCGGTCGCATTCCTCTCTCTCGCCAGGAAGAGTTGAGCGATGAGCACGATGGAGTCCTACAAGGCGGAGCTTGCCCGATTTCTCGAAGGCTTCGGCGCCAACGTTCGCCGTGTGCGCATGGCCAAGCGCCCTCCCTGCTCGCAGGAACGGCTGTCGCACCTCACCGGGCTGCACCGCACCGAGATCGGCAAAATCGAGCAGGGCGTGGTGGAGCCACGGCTAACCACCCTGTTCATCCTCGCCGACGGGCTCAGCGTGACCGTGGACGAGCTGCTCACCGGCCTGTGGGTGCCGACCGAGCGCAGACCCTCGCCGCGGGCGGAACAGTGGTCCTAGACGATGGTGGGCACGGCGCGTGACGCGCGCCTCGACCCCCGACCCGGCGCTGGCAGCCGCGCTGCGCCGCATGCGCGCCGAACGCGGGATCACGCGTGAAGCGCTTGCATTTCGCTCCGGGATCACCGCCGGCTCGCTGGCACGGATCGAGCTGGCCCAGGCGGCGCCGGGGTGGGACACGGTGCGCCTGCTCGCCAACGGGCTCGACATAGGCATGGTCGAACTGAGCGCCGCGGTCGAAGGCAGATCGCTCTCGGCGATCTCGTTTCCGTACTGACCGAGCATCGAGCTGGCGCTTGGTCCGAGCGCGTCGCGCAGCGCCGCCGGCGTCAGCCGACCGGCAGATCCTCAGGCAGTGGAACCTCCTGCGGCGGGGCGCCGGGTCCAGGCTGTCCCCAGTCCGTCCATGCGTGGCCGTCTCGACCGACGTGCTCGCCGGAGCCGCCGAGCGCGAGCAGGACCAGGCGCTGCGTCCCCGCGTTCACGAGCTGCCGGCGTGTCGCCGGCGCGACCCGCACGGCGGCGTCGCGGTCGAGCACGTGCTCGACCCCCTCGACGATCAGCGTCAGCTGCCCCTCGAGCACGATGTAAACCTCCTCCTGCTGCTCGTGTGCGTGAATACGGCCGCGCTGGCCCGGCGCCATCACGATCAGGTTCATACCGAACGTGCTCACGCCAAGTTCACGCCGCAGGGCCTGGAAGCGCTCGCCGCTGTCGCGCTGCAGCTGGGCGATCGCGATCTCCGTGTCGGGCACGCCGTCAGCATAGAGGCGCTACAGTCAGGGTGCTGGCTATCTGGAGTTCACGAGGCTCCAGCCGGGCCGGCACGGGAGGCCGACCGCCCGCCCAAGGCCGGTGCGAGCGCGCGACCAGCTCGCGCGGCGCCGGTTTCGCCGGCGGAAGGGAAGGTCATTCATGTCTGAGAACTCGGCCGAGCGGCGCTCGCGCACACGCGCGCCGCGACCGTCATGATCCCGCTGCGGCGTGTGGAGGAGATGCAGGCCGAAGCGCGCTACCACCGCGAGCGCTACGAGCTCTACAAAGCCAAGTCATACGGCCCGACCTTGACCAGCGTCAAGCGGCTCAAGGAACTCGAGCGCAGGTTTCAGGGCGCCAACTCGCGGTTGCGCTCGGCGGAGCGAGAGAACAGCAACCCGGAGCCACCGGACGAGCCTGAGTAGTGCCGAACGGATGCGCCTGATCGCTGATGCGGGGGTGCATCGGCAGGGTCAGGCAAGCGCCGCAGGCTCCTACAGCAGGTGCGCCAGGCGCCAGCCGAGTGAGGCGCCGCCGACGGCGTGCGCGGCGACCGCGGCGGTGACCGCGGCGCCCGCGCTCGCGACGGCCACCGTCGCCACCGGCTCGCCCGCCCGCAACCGGGCGACGGTCGGTTGCGCGACGGCGACCCGGATCGGCAGCTCCAGCCCACCCCAGCCGACCTCGCGCAGAGCGGCGCTGGTCGCGATCGTGGTGCGGTGGCCGTCCGCGTCGCTCGCGCTCAGCACGCTCGTGCCCGCGGGCAGGAGCGTCTCTACGCGCAGTGACGCCGCGACCGAGTCGCCCAGCCGCCGTGCGCTGGAGAGAGCGGCTTCGATCAGCGAGCCGTCGCGCTGGCCCAGCACCACGCCGAGCACCGTCAGCCGCTGGCCGGCGATCGTGACGCGCTTGGCGAACATGAAGCAGCCGCCGGCGGCGCGGTCCGAGCCGGTCTTGATGCCCACGTAGCCGTCGCTGCCGAGCAGGCCGTCGAGGTTGGCGACGGCGCCCGCGACCGGCAGCTCGGCCTCCGACTCGGCGACGATTGCAGCGAACGCCGGTCGGCGCATCGCCACGCTCGCGAGCTTCAACTGGTCGGCGGCGGTGGACGCCGTCCGGTCGTTGAAGCCGCTCGGGTCGGTGTAGCGGGTCGAGCGCATGCCGAGCTCGCGCGCGGTCGCGTTCATGCGGGCCACGAACGCGGTGAGCGTGCCCGCGTCGTGCACGGCCAGCAGCGCGGCGATGTTGTTCGCCGACGGCAGCAGCAGCGCCTGCAGCGCCTGGCGCTCGCTGAGCCGCTCGCCGGCGCGCACGGGCACGACCGACTCGAGCAGCGCCGCACGCCGTTCCTCTTCGGCGACCTCCGCCGGCGTGATCGTCATCTCGAACCCTTCTGCGCCGGCTCCCAGCGGGTGCTCGAGCAGCGTCAGGTAGGCGGTCATGACCTTTGCGACGCTCGCGATCGGGACCGGGGCGAGCGATCCAGAGCTGGTGATGGGGCCGATCCCCTGTACCTGCACCGCCGCCTGCCCTTCACGCGGCCACGCGAGCACCGGTGGGCTGCCGGGGACGCGGACGTCGGAGGCGAGCGTCCGCTGGATGCGCAGCGGCGGCGCGGCCTCGGTGGCGAGTCGCACGATCAGCGCCACCGCAAGCAGCACGAGCAGGAGCGCGCCGGCGGCGATCCGTCGCGAGCGCCGGCGAGATGCGATCATCCCGGCAGGTTAATGGCCCGGCTGCCACCACTCGACCGCAGCGACGCCGAGCCGCTGGTTCGCCAGGCGCTCGAGCGCCTGCCGCAGCTGGCGATCTTCGCGACCGTCGCCAACGCGCAGGGCTCGTTCGTCAACTGGCTGCGATTCGGCGGCGACTGCCTGGACTCGCGCTGGTTCGATCCGGTGCTGCGCGAGCTCGCGATCCTGCGCGTCGCGCGCTTGACGCCGGGCGCGCAATACGAGTGGGTCCAGCACGTGCCGATCCTGCTCGCCGTCGGCGGCACGCCGGAGCAGGTGGCGGCGCTCGAGGCAGACGATCTGGAGGCCGAAGCGCTCGGCGAGGACGGGCGGCTGGTGCTGCGCTTCACCAGCCAGGTGGTGCTCGACGCGACTCCCGACGACGCGACGTTCGCGGCGATAAGCGCGCGCTTCACGCCCGCCGAGATCACGCAGCTGCTGCTCGTGATCGGCCAGTACATGATGGTCGCGCGCGTGATGGCCACCGCGCAGCTGGAGGTCGACGCCGTGCTCGGGGCCGACGTGCTCGCCGGCATCGAGCAGGCCAGCCAGGCGCGCCAGCAGGCCAGCAGGGCCTCTCAGCCAGGCTGAGCGCTCGCGGTGGGGGCGACCGAGCGCGCGCGCACGCGGACCACCTCGGCGCACGCCGCGGGATCGTCGTAGAACGGCACGTGCCCGGCGCCGAGCGTCACGTGCGTCGCCCACGGCAGCAGTGCGCGCGCTCGCGGCGCCTGCAGGCGGTAGGGGAGCAGCCGGTCGCGCCTGCCCCACGCGATCGTCAGCGGCGTGTTGCGCAGCTGCCGCGGCGCGTCGAAGCGGTACTGGCTGAAGGCGGCCAGCGCGCCGGCCAGCGCGGGGGAGGCCCACGCATCCCTGAGCGTCGCGATCGCCTCCTCGGCGGGCAGGCGCGCGGGATAGCCGAACGTCTGCGAGAACAGCGCGACGCGTCCCGCGCGCGTGCGTGCGAGCGCTTCGAGCGCCGGCCGCGCCGCCTCGGGCACGCCGCCGAGCGCGCCGAGCGAGAGCTGGCAGAAGCGCAGCTCGGCGGTCGTCCAGAAGCCCGCCGGCGAGAACGCGCTCACGGACCGGACCGCGCGTCCGCGCGCCAGCTCGAGCGCGATCGCGCCGCCCATCGAATTGCCGGCGACGTGCGGGCGCTCGAGGCCGAGCTCGGCGAAGAACCACTCGAAGGCGTCCGCGTAGGCCGGGATCGTCGGCTCGATGCCCGCCGACAGCGGCGCCGAGGCTCCGAAGCCGGGGGAGTCGCAGGCGATCACGTCGAACTCGCCAACCAACCGCTCGATCACGGGCTCCCACGCCTGCCAGTGGTGGCCGACGCCGTGCAGCAGCACCAGCGGCGGGCCTTCGCCCTCGCGGTGGTAGTTGATCGAAAGGCTCATCTAAGGCTCCAGTTGAGGTTGAGGCTCACGCCGGGCCTCCCACACGCGGCGGTCTCATACCTGGTCCCTGACGAGATCGGCGCCGCGCTCGGCGATCATGATCGTCGGCGCGTTCGTGTTGCCGCCGGTGATCGTGGGCATGATCGAGGCGTCGATCACGCGCAGGCCCTGCAGGCCGTGCACGCGCAGCCGCGAGTCGACGACGGCCTCGGGATGGGTGTCGCTCATCCTGGCGGTGCCCACGGGGTGGTAGATCAGCATCAGCCGCCGGCGCAGATCGGCCTCGAGGTCGGCGTCTTCGACGCTCGAGGACCCGGGCTTGAGCTCCTTGACGACGAGCCGCGCGAGCGGATCCTGCGCGGCGATCTCCCGCGCCAGGCGCACGCCCGCGACCAGCGAGCGCACGTCGTCGGGCTCCGACAGCGTGTTGGTGATGATCCGCGGCTTGGCGGTGGGGTCGGCCGAGCGCAGCCACACCTGCCCGCGCGCCTGCGGCGAGACGAGCACCGGTGCGATCACCATGCAGTGCCCGTCGTAGGTCTCCGCGCCGTGGTCTTCGTAGTAGGCGGCGCCCATGTGGAACTGGATGTCCGCCGCCGCGAGGCCGCCGCGCGTGCGCGTGAAGGCGACGACCTCGGCGACCGTCGAGCTGAGCTTGCCCGATTTGCGCAGCAGCCACTCGGCCAGCGGCCTGGGCTTGTCGGCGCCGTACAGGGTGTCGGTGTCCGACACCTCCCACAGCACCGTCAGGAACGGGTGGTCCTGGAGGTTGCGCCCGACGCCGGGCAGCTCGTGCCGGGCCTCGACGCCGGCGCCGCGCAGCTCAACGCCTGAGCCGATGCCCGACAGCAGCAGCAGCTGCGGCGAGCCGATCGCGCCGGCGCTCAGCAGAACCTCGCGCTCGGCCCGCACGAGCTCGACGCCGCCGCGCCCCTTGCGCAGGCGCACGCCGGCAGCCCGGTCGCCCTCGAGCTCGACGCCCAGCACGGTGACTCCCGTTCTGACCTCGAGGTTCGGGCGCGTGAGCGCCGGGCGCAGGTACGCGTCGGCGGCGCTGAAGCGCCTTCCGTTCTTCTGCGTGACCTGGAACATCGACGCGCCATCCTGCTCGGGGCCGTTGTAGTCGGCGATGCGCGGGATGCCGGCGGCCTCGCTGGCGGCCAGCAGGCGCCCGCTCAGCTTCCGCGGCGAACGCTGCTCGGCGACGTGCAGCGGTCCGCCGGCGCCGTGGTACTCGGACGCGCCGCGGACGTTGTCCTCGGAGCGCTTGAAATAGGGAAGCACGTCCGCGTAGCCCCAGCCGGGCGCGCCCTGCGCCTCCCAGCCGTCGTAGTCCAGCGGCCGGCCGCGGACGTACAGCATCGCGTTCATCGAGCTCGAGCCGCCGAGCGCCTTGCCGCGCGGGATGTACAGCGAGCGGCCGTCGACGTGCGGCTCGGGCTCGGTCGCGAAGTCCCAGTCGAGCTTCGAGTGGAACTGTTCGGGGAACGCCGCTGGGATCTTGATCTTCAGCGAGCGGTCGGAGCCGCCCGCCTCCAGCAGCAGCACCCGCACGGACGGGTCCTCGGACAGGCGGTTCGCGAGCACGCAGCCGGCGGAACCGGCACCAACGATTATGTAGTCGTACATGGCCTCGCGTCCCCTCCCGGCACCCTAAGCACTCATGACAGGAGCTGGCTTTGACAGTGGAGTGAAGCGGTACTCGTCGGCGTCCAGCTGGCGTGTCTGCTGCAGGTACTCGCGCATGTAGCCCGGCCAGTTGGCGACGATGCGCCCGTGCTCGTCGCGGTACCAGGAGTCGCACTGCGTCCACGCGGTGCCGGCGAAGCGCGCCTGCAGCGCGCGATCGCTCGCGGCCTCGACCTCGGCGCGCACCTCGATCGCGCCGGCCTCGCGGTCGCGGAGTTGCCGCAGGGCCTGACGCAGGTACGCGGCCTGCGCCTCCAGATAAACGATGATCGAGCCGCCCGAGGTGTTGGTGTTGGGCCCGTACATCACGAACATGTTCGGGAAGCCCGGCACGCACATGCCGAGATGCGCGTGCGCGCCGCCGGACCAGTACTCGTGCAGATCGACGCCGTCGCTGCCGGTGATCCGCATCGGGAACATGAAGTCGTTGGTCTTGAAGCCGGTCGCCCAGATCACGCAGTCCACCTCGCGCGCAGTGCCGTCCCCGGTGACGAGGCCGGTCGGCGTGATGCGCGCGATCGCGTCGGTGACGAGCTCGACGTTGGGGCGCTGTAGCGCCGGCAGGTAGTGCGAGCTGAAGAGGATGCGCTTGCAGCCGAACGTGTAGTCCGGCCACGCCTTCGCGCGCAGCAGCGGGTCCTTGAGCTGCGAGCGCATGAACGCGACCGAGCGTGCCCGCGCGAGACGCCCGACCGTGTCCGGGTGGCGGATCGCGAGCGTCAGCGACTCGGTGTACTCGAACACGAACTTCCGGCGCAGCGCCTGCAGCCCGGGGACGCGTGCGATCGCAGTCCTGATCGCCTGGTTGTAGCGGCGGTTGTGGCGCGGCAGGAACCAGTTGCCGGTGCGCTGGAACACGCTCATGTGCTTGACCTGCGGCGCGATCTCGGGCACGAACTGCACGGCGCTCGCGCCGGTGCCGATGACCGCCACGCGCTTGCCCGCGAGCGGGTAGCCGTGGTCCCATTCGGCCGAGTGGAAGCTGTGGCCGGCGAAGCTGTCCGCGCCCTCGATCTGCGGCCGCGAGGGCTGATCGAGCTGGCCGGTCGCGAGGATCAGCGCGTCCGCCTCGTGCACCCCGCCCTGCTCGGTCTCGACGCTCCAGCGACAGCGCGCCGCGTCCCACGTGCAGGCGGTGACCGTCGTGTTCGTCTGTACCAGCCCGTCGACGTGATGCGTGCGGGCGACGTCGTGCAGGTAGGCGTGGATCTCCGCCTGCGGCGAGCACAGCCGCGACCAGTCGCGCCGCTGCGCGAACGAGAACGAGTACAGATGGCTCGGCACGTCGCAGGCCGCCCCCGGGTAGCTGTTGTAGAACCACGTGCCGCCCAGGTCGGGGGCCTTCTCGAGGATCGTGACGTCGGTGATGCCGTGCCGGCGCAGCTCGATCGCCGCGGCGATCCCGCCGAACCCCGCGCCCACGATCAGGACCTCGAGGGCGCGCTTCGCCGATGACTGTGGACGCACCGCCGTGGCTGACATCTGACTCCCCTCCTTCCCTGCTGAGCTGTTCACGCCAACCTTATGCCCTTCCGGGCTCGCCTGTTATGACCCCGCGGGTGGGCGCGCCGGTGGGCCGGCGGCAGGCTGGCGCTCGAGCGTGTCCGTGAGCCACGCTGCGGCCGCGGGGATCTCCCTGGGATCGATGTGGTGCGCGGCGTCGGACTCGTGGTAGTCGACCGCCAGCCCGGCGTCGCGCAGGCGCTCGGCGGCCGCGCGCGCGAAGCCGACGTCGATCACCTGATCGCGCCGGCCGTGCGCGATGAACACCCGCACCGCCGCGCGTGTCGCGAGCTCGGGCTGCCAGCCGTCGATCGTCGCGATGAAGCCCGAGAAGGCGAGGATCCCTGCGGGCGCCGGGCGCTCCGCGCTGAGCGCCATCGCATAGCTCATCACCGCGCCCATCGAGAAGCCGCCGAGCACCGTCCGCTCCGGTGCGATCCCCGTCGCCCGCCAAAGCTCGTCGTGCAGCTCGCCGAGCTCGCGGCGGGCGGCGTCGAAGGTCTCGGGGTCGGGATAGCCGACGCGCGGCACCAGGTACCAGTGGTGGCCGGGCGATGGGGCCGGTGGGCTTCCGTGCATGCTCAGCGGCGCGCGCGGCGTCACCACGTGCAGCCGGCGCGCCGGATCGAGGACGTCGCTGAGCGGCAGCAGGTCGTGCTCGTCGGCGCCGCGCCCGTGGTGCAGGATCAGCAGCCCCTCGGGCTCGCCGGCGGCCGGCCGCTCGCGGAAGACCAGCGCGCTCAACCGGCGCTCGCCACCGGCTCGCGGGGGATGTACGGCGCGAGCTCGCGCCGCGCGATCGAGAGCTTGTGGACCTCGTCGGGGCCGTCGGCCAGGCGCAGCGTGCGCAGGTGCGCGTAGGCGGCGGCGAGCGAGAAGTCGTCGGAGACGCCCGCGCCCCCGTGCACCTGGATCGCGCGGTCGAGGACGTTCAGCGCCGCCTTCGGCGCGGCCACCTTGATCGCGGAGATCTCGATGCGCGCGTGGCGGTTGCCGACGGTATCCATCAGCCACGCCGCCTTCAGCGTCAGCAGGCGCGCCATCTCGATTTCGATGCGCGACTCGGCGATCCAGTCCTGCACGTTGCCGCGCATCGCCAGCGGCTGGCCGAACGTCACACGCGAGACCGCGCGCCGGCACATCGCCTCGAACGCGCGCTCGGCGACGCCGATCGCGCGCATGCAGTGGTGGATGCGACCCGGACCCAGGCGCGCCTGCGCGATCATGAAGCCGTCGCCCTCGTTCGCGATCAGGTTCGACACGGGCACGCGCACGTTCTCGAAGTCGACTTCCGCGTGCCCCTCCTGGTCGTTGTAGCCGAACACGGACAGGTTGCGCACGACCGTCACGCCGGGCGTGTCGAGCGGCACCAGGATCATGCTCTGCTGCTTGTACGTCGACGCGTCCGGCTGCGTCTTGCCCATCACGATCATGATCTGGAAGTTCGGGTGCAGCGCCCCCGAGGTCCACCACTTGCGGCCGTTGAGCACGTACTCGTCGCCGTCGCGCTCGATCCGCATCGCGATGTTGGTCGCGTCGGAGCTGGCGACGTCGGGCTCGGTCATCGCGAACGCCGAGCGGATCTCGCCGTCGAGCAGCGGCCGCAGCCAGCGGTCCTTCTGCTCGGGCGAGGCGAACTGGTGCAGCACCTCCATGTTGCCCGTGTCCGGCGCCGAGCAGTTGCACGCCTCCGAGGCGATGCGCGAGCGCCCGAGGATCTCCGCCAGCGGCGCGTAGTCGCTGTTCGACAGCCCCGCGCCATGCTCGGGGTCGGGCAGGAACATGTTCCACAGTCCCGCCTCGCGCGCGCGCGCCTTCAGCTCCTCCATCACCTGCGGCTGGTGGTGCGGGTTGCCGGACTCCTGCAGCTGGCGCTCATACACCTCCTCCGCCGGGTAGACGTGCTCGTCCATGAACGCCGTCAGGCGCTCCTTGAAATCAACGCAGCGCTGGCTCGGTTCGAAGTCCATTGGTGCTCTCCCTCGGTGACGGCGATGGCCTCTGGTCGCCTAGGATCATCGCCGATGAGCGAATCTCGCGCGAACCAGCCCGCCGAGGCGGACGCCGGCGCCGGCTCGGGCGCAGGCGCGAGCTACCGCGCGGCGGGTGTCGACTACGACGCGCTCGATGCCGGCAAGCGCCTGGCGATGGCCAAGGCGCTGTCGACCTCGCCGCTGCTGCAGGCGCGGGGCGGGCTCGCGCTCGACGCCTCGCGCGGGGAGCCGGCGTTCGTGTTCGAGCACGGCGGCCAGACGCTCGCGTTCGTCGTCGAGGGGCTCGGCACGAAGTCGATCATCGCCCGCCACGTGCTCGAACAGCAGGGGATCGACCGCTTCGCCGAGGTTGCCTACGACACGGTCGCCGCGATCCTCAACGACCTCTGCTGCGTCGGCGCGCTGCCGCTGGTCGTCAACGCGTACTTCGCGACCGGCGCCTCCGAGTGGTACCTGCAGGAGCAGCGCTCCGCCTCGCTGCTCGAGGGCTGGCGCAGCGCGTGCGCGGACGCGGGCTGCGTGTGGGGCGGGGGAGAGTCGCCGTCGCTGCCGGGGATGCTCGCCGAGCATGACATCGAGCTCGCCGGCGCGGCCGTCGGCGCCGTGCCCGCGGGACGCGCGGCGATCCTCGGCGAGCGGCTCGGCCCGGGCGATGAGATCGTGCTGGTGGCCTCCAGCGGGCTGCACGCCAACGGCGCCTCGCTGGCACGACTCGTCGCCGGGCGGCTGCCCGACGGCTACGCGACGCTGTTGCCCAGCGAGGGCGCGTCCGCCGCTGCCGCGGGCGTCACGCTGGGAGAGGCGCTGCTCGAGCCGTCGGTGATGTACGTGCCGCTGATCGCCGCGCTGCTGGAGGCGGACATCGACGTCACCTACCTGAGCCACGTGACCGGCCACGGGCTGCTCAAGCTGATGCGCCCGGCAAAGGAGCTGAGCTACCGCATCGAGCGCCTGCCGGAGGTGCCGCCGGTGCTGAGCTTCCTGGTCGAGCGCGCCGGCATGGACGCGCAGGCGGCGTACTCGACGTTCAACATGGGCTGTGGCTACGCGGTCTACTGCGGCGCCGGCTCGGGCGAGCGGATCGTCGCGCTCGCGCAGCGCCTCGGCCTGCGCGCGCTGCTCGCCGGGCGCGTTGAGGAGGGCCCGAGGCAGGTGCTGCTGGAGCCGGTCGGCGTGCGCTTCGGGAGCGAGCGGCTCGAGCTGTCGGTCGAGCAGGCATAAGCCTCAAGTCGAGCCTTACTGTTCGAGATAGGCGGCGTGGCGCCGATTTTGGGCCGGCTTGTCGGCTCCGCCCGCCGTTCTGTGCGACCCCTGAAACTTGAACGCGTCAAGCGAGACGGATAAGGTTTGCGTCAGAAACTCGCCGCTGTTCTCCCGCCAAGTAGCGGGGGATCTCGATGTCGCCGGACCGGCATGGCTCCGGAGCTACCCGGATCGAGGCGGACCTGTCCATCAAAAGAGGGAGAGAACCTGATGCGCAGAGCATCCACCTGTCTTGCCGTCCTCGGCCTGGCCCTGCTGGCCCTGCCGGGAGTGGCCTCGGCGAAGCCGAAAGTCACCTTCAAAGCGCTCGCCGTGCCGATCCCTGGCTTCCGAGGCACGGGCAACATCCTCGGCGCCGGCACCGATCTGGAAACTGAATACAAGATCGAAGGCAACGAATACCAGGGCTCGCCGCCGCCGATCATCGGCGTCAACGTGTTCCTGCCCAAAGGCTCGGTCCTGCACCCGTCCGGTTTCCCCACGTGCACCAATGCCACGCTCGAACAGTTCGGCCCGGTCAAGTGCCCCAAGGGCTCATCCGCCGGCCCGACCGGCAAGGTCGTCGGCTTCGTGACGTTCGGCGGCGAACGCGTCGAAGAGGAAGCCGAACTGGACTCCTTCTACTCGCCCGGCGGCGGGATCGAGTTCTTCACCGACGGCCACTCGCCGGTGTCGCTGGAAATCCTCTCCAAGGGCCGCTACATCAACCTCAACGGTGCTGCTGGCTTCGGCCCGGAGGCGGAGGTCACAGTGCCGCTCGTGCCAAGCGTCCCGGGCGCGCCGTTCGCGTCGGTCAAGACGATCACCGGCAAGTTCGGCTCGGCCTACAAGTCGCACGGGAAGACGATCTACTACGGTCGTGTGCCGAAGACGTGCCCGAAAGGCGGCTTCCCGATCAAGACCGAAGTGATCTTCGCGGAAAACGGCGAAGAATCGAAACCGGTGACCGTGACCGCTGAATACAAAGCGCCGTGTCCTCGCAAGTAGGGGAGCAGGAGGGTTTGCGCCAGTGAGGGCGTAAGCTCGACAGGAGCAGGCCGGGGGGCGACCTCATCGAAGTTGGTGAGGTCGCCCGCTCGCTGTAAACGCAAGGAAGGATTGGGGTTGAGGAAGGCGATCATGGGGTGGAGGAGATTGGCGGCCGGCATCGCCGGCGCCGCCGGCGTCGCCGCGGTCGTGATCGTCGTGCTGCTCGCGACCGCTGCGGGAGGCTCCAACGGCGGCTACACCGTGCGCGCGATCTTCGACGACGCCGGCAACCTGATCCCCGGTGAGAACGTCAAGATCGACGGCGTCAAGGTCGGCACCGTGAGCTCGGTCACGCCCACGCCCGAAGCCAAGGCGGCGGTCGTGATGGACATCGAAAACCCCGGCTTCAAGAACTTCCGCGCCGACGCGAGCTGCGAAATCCGCCCGCAGTCGCTGATCGGTGAGAAGTACGTCGACTGCCTGCCGACACAGGCGCGCGTGGAAGGCTCGCCGCTGCCGCCGCCATTGAAGCGGATCCCCAGCGGCCACGAAGGCGAAGGCGAGTACCTGGTTTCGGTGCAGCACACCTCCAGCCCGGTCGACGTCGATCTGCTCGGAGACATCGATCGCCTGCCCGAACGCGAGCGCTTCACGATCATCCTCAACGAACTCGGCGCGGGCCTGGCCGGGCGCGGCAGCGACCTCAGCGAAGTCGTGCAGCGCGCCAACCCGGCGCTGCGCGAACTCGACAAGGTGCTCGAGATCCTCGCCAACGAGAACCACGTGCTCGCGAAGCTGGCCGTCGACTCCGAACAGGCGCTCGCGCCGCTCTCCAAAGTCAGCGGGCGGGTCGCCGACTTCATCTCGCAGGCGAACACGGTCGCGCAGGCGGGCGCCGCCACGCGCGGTTCGCTTGCCCGCAACCTGCAGCTGCTCCCGCCGTTCCTCGAACGGCTCGGGCCGGCGCTCGAACGCGTCCAGCGCTTCGCCGAACAGACGACGCCGACGTTCAGCGACCTCAAAGTCGCGGCGCCCGGCCTCGACAAGGCGTTCACGAGCCTGCCGGCGTTCGGCAAGAGCAACGAAAAGTTCTTCGCCAGCCTCGGCAGCACCGCCAAGGTGTCTGGCCCCGCGCTGAACGCTTTCCGGCCGCTGCTGAAACAGCTGAGCTCCCTCGGCAACGCCGCGGTGCCGTTCACGAAGAACTTCTCCGAACTGTTCGAGAGCCTGCAAAAAACGGGCGGGCTCGAGCGCGTCATGGACTTCATCTTCCTCGGCACGGGCGCCGCCAACGGGTACGACGCGCTGGGCCATTTCCTGCGGGTCGAGGGCGTCGGCAACACCTGCATCGGCTATGCGGTCAAGCCATCCGTTGAGACGAACTGCAAGCGCAAACTTTTCAGCAACTCCGGTTCGGAAGAAGCGAGCGCGTCGGCCGCGTCGTCGGACTCCAGCTCGGGTGCGACGAGCGTCGAGATCGCACGGACGCTCGCGGTCATGAAAGGCGCGACGCCCGCGCAGGCGCTCGCGGAGTACCCCGGCCCCACGACGACCGCGGGGGAAGCCGCCGCCACCGGCCTGGGGAGCGGATCGGCGGCGACAGCCGCGCCAGTCGGCGGCTCGACGGCCGGCACGACCTACTACGCGCCCGCGAGCGAAGGCTCGGAAGCCGGCGGCCTGCTGCTCAACTACCTGCTCGGAAACGAATGACGCGATGATCCGACGGCCTGCACTCTTGCGTCCATTGCTCCTGCTCTGCGCCCTTGCCCTGGCTGCGTTCGTGCTGGGCGTCCCGGCGGCGAGCCTCGCCAGCGCGTCGTCCCCGGAGGGGGAAACCGACCCGAGCACGACGACCACCACGACCGCGAGCCCGCCGGCCGAAGCGACAGCCACCACGACCTCGCCGGCGCCGGCACCGGAAACGCAGACGAGCACCGCGAGCGGCGAAGCCCCCGCTCCCGCAGGCGCCGGCACGCCCGAAGCGGCGCCGCCGCAGGTACAGGCCCAGCACGCGCAGGGCACGAGCCCCAGCGGCGCCCACGCCAAAGCACGCGCGCGCAAGAACGCGACAGGCGCCGCGGAAGGCGAAGGCGCCGCGGGCAAGGGCTCGGCCGCGGATGAAGTGCGCGCGAAGCACCGTGCTCCGTCGCCGACGACGCTGACGCCGTCGCTGCCGTTCTCGCTGCGCTCCCCGTTCGCGGGCGTGTCGGGCTTCTTCATCGAAAGCTTCCAGATCCCGCCGTTCCTGCTGCCGATCTTCCAGGCTGCAGGCACCGCCTACGGCATCCCCTGGCAGGTGCTCGCGGCGATCAACGAGGTCGAGACCGACTACGGCCGCGACCTCAGCGTCTCGAGCGCCGGCGCCGAGGGCTGGATGCAGTTCCTGCCCTCCGAGTGGGCGCAGTACGGGGTCGACGCCAACGGCGACGGCTTCGAGGATCCGTACAACCCGGCCGATGCGATCTTCGCCGCCGCCAGATACCTCAAGGCAGCGGGCGGCGACACGAACATCAAGGCTGCCGTCTACTCCTACAACCACTCGCAGGCGTACGTCGAATCGGTACTGCTGCGCGCGCAGCTGCTGGCCGGCACCCCCTCGGAACTGCTGGGCGCGATCACCGGCTTGACCGAGGCGCGCTTCCCGGTGCACGCCGCCTCCCACTACAGCGACGGCTTCCCGACGGTCGCCTCCGGCGGGGCGGGGCCAGCCACGACGCTCGTCGGCACGACGATCTACTCACAGGCCGGCGCGCCCGTGATCGCGGTGCAGGACGGAGAAGTCGTGCAGGTCGGCGACTCCCCTTCGCTCGGGCACTTCGTCGTGCTGCGCGACGCGTACGGCAACACCTACGTCTACGCCGAGCTGGGCGAAGTGGCGCCGGTCTACCCCGTGCTCGAGCCGCGCGTGCACTCGGCGCCGAGCCCGCGCATCGCGCGGCCGGGCAAGGCCGAAGCGACGCCGGACAGTCCCGCGACGGCGGGCGCGCAGCCGCGCTCGCCGTTGAGCGAGGGCGCTGCCATCTCGGGCCTCGCGCTCGGCGCCGCGGCCGGCCTGGAAGCGAGCCCGACCACACCCGCGGCCCCGCCGACGCCCGCGACACAGGTGCCAGCGCCGCCGAAGCCGCCCGCGCACGTGCGCGTCTTCACGGAAGGCGCCAACGAGGTCTACCTGCACCCGCTGGTAGCCGGCGTGCAGGTGATCGCCGGGACGGTGCTCGGCCACGTCGGCGCGGGCACAGACGAAGCCGACGGCGGGCCGCACATCCTCTTCCAGATCCGCCCCGCCGGCGTGGGCGCGCCGCTGATCGACCCGAAGCCGATCCTCGACGGCTGGGTCGCGCTCGAAGACACCTCTATCTTCCGGGCCAAAGGCGAGAACCCGTTCCTCGCGACCTCGCCGACAGTCGGCCAGGCGCTGCTCGAGTCAAAGCAGCAGCTGCAGCCCCAGGTGCTGCACGACGACGGCATCCGGCTCGGCGCCTGCGCGCGCCACGACGTGCAGGAGGGCAGGGTCGACAAGCGCGTGCTGGCGATGCTCGAGTACCTGTCGGTCTCCGGCCTGCGGCCGACCGTCGCCGGGCTGCCGTGCGCCAGCTCGACGCCGGCGGCGCTCGCGGCCAACGCGCCCGCGAGCGCGAGCAGCATCGCGGTCAACATCACCGCCGTCAACGGCGTCCCGGTCGCCGGCCATCAGGGTCCGGGCTCGGTCGCCGATGAGACCGTGCGCAAGCTGCTGATGCTCCAGGGTCTCGCCCGGCCGCAGCGGATCCTCAGCCTGATGAGCTACCCGGGATCGTCGGTCGCGGTCACGAGCGCGAGCGCCGGCGCTGCGATCCACGTCGCCTTCGGTGCCCTCGGCGCAGGCGGCGCGCACGCCGCCGCGCTGTCGTTCGCCGGGCTCACGCCGAGCGAGTGGATCGAGCTGATCGACAGGCTCGGCGAGATCCCCGACCCGACGGTCGGCAGCGGGCACTCGAGCGCCGCGATCCCCGATGGCGCGAGCGCGTCGACCGCGAGCGAAGAAGGGGAAGCCCGTGGCAACGACTAGCCCGCCAGGTCCCGCCGCGGCGCCGCCGCCACCGCCGGGCTCGCCGGAGCCGGCGCCGCACGTCAGCGCTCCGCGCAGCGGGCCGATGCGCGCGATCGCGGTTGGCGCGCTCGGGCTCGTGGTGCTGATCGTGGCCTATCTGGTGTTCGGCGGCAGCGGCGGCTCCAACTACAAGCTGATCTTCACCGAAGCCGATCAGCTCGTCCGCGGCGATCAGGTGCAGGTCGGCGGCGTGCCGGTGGGAAGCGTCACGAACATCGTGCTGACCCCCAACTTCCAGGCAGAAGTCACGGTCCACGTCGACTCCTCGCTCGTGCCGCTGCACCACGGCACGACCGCCCAGGTTCGCGTGCCCTCGCTGACGAGCGTCGCCAACCGCTACATCGCGCTGACGCTCGGGCCCAACAACAACCCGATCTACCCGGCGGGCGCGACGCTGCCCTCGAGCGTGACCGGCGAAGTCACCGACCTCGATCAGCTGTTCAACACGCTCAACCCGAAGACGCGCAAGGGCCTGCAGGGGTTCATCCAGGGGACGGCCGAACAGTACGTGGGCCAGGGCAAGAACCTCGGCGAGTCGGTCGAATACTTCCCGCCCGCGATCAGCTCGCTCAACCACTTCCTCTCAGAGCTCACCCGCGACCAGCCGATCTTCACGAGCTTCCTCGTCGAAACGGCGAAGGCCGTGACGACGATCGGCGCGCGCCAGGAATCGCTCGCGGACTGGGTCGAAAACCAGAACAAGACCTTCCAGGCGATCGGCAGCGAGCAGTCCGAGCTCGCGCACGGCCTCAAACAGCTGCCCGTGACGCTGCACCAGGCCAACCACACGTTCGCCGAACTGCCCGCGACGTTCGCGGCGCTGAGCGAGCTCGTCAAGGAAGCCCGGCCGACGACCAAGTCGCTGACGACGCTGCTCGAACGCCTGCGCCCGCTGCTCACCACCGCGACGCCGGTGGTCGGCAACTTCAGCCAGGCGTTCAGCCGCCCCGGCCCCGACAACGACCTGACCGACCTCGCGCGCGCGCTGCCGGCGCTGGCCAAGCAGCTGACGACGGCCGAGCCCGTCAGCGTCACCGCGCTGCAAGAATCGGTCCCGATCACGGCCGTGTTCGGCCCCTACACACCGGATCTCGCGGGCACGCTGCGCACGTTCGGCGCGGGCGCCGGCTACTACGACGCCGACGGCCACTACGTCCACGTCAATTCCGTCTTCCCCAGCTTCAAGCTCGGCGCATCGTCCCCCGGGGGGGAAAACAACACGCTCACCCCGGCGAGCCCGTCGCAGGCGCTCGAAGGGCTGCAGACCGGACAGTTGCGCCGCTGCCCCGGCGCCGCGACCCAGCCCGCCGCCGATGGCTCCTCGCCGTTCGTCGACGGAGAACTGCTCAGCTGCGACCCGACGGAGACGCCATGAACCGTCGTCGCAGCTCCCTGGCGGCGAGCCCGCTGCTGATCGGCGCGATCACGACGCTGATCGCCGTGGTCGCCGTGTTCCTCTCCTACAACGCCAACAACGGCCTGCCGTTCGTGCCCACGTACAACATCAAGGTCGAACTGCCCGAGGCCTCCGGCCTGCAGCCGTCCAATCAGGTGCGCATCGCGGGCACGCGCGTCGGCATCGTCAGCTCGCTGTCGCCGCAGGAGAACCCGCGCACCGGACGCATCACCGCGATCGCGAACCTACATCTCGAAAAGAAAATCGAATCGCTGCCGGCCGACACCAAGGCGGTCGTGCAGTCGGTCTCGGCGATCGGCTTGAAGTACCTCGAACTCGAAAAGGGCAGCTCCAAGCAGACGTTGAAGGCGGGGCAGACGATTCCGATGGCGCAGACGCGCGAACCGGTTGACATCGAGGAACTCTTCAACATGTTCAACAAGCCGACGCGGACCGGGATCAAGATCAACACGAACAACTTCGGCGACGGCCTCGCCGGCCGCGGGCTCGGCCTGAACAACACGATCCACGAACTGCGCCCGCTCGTGACGAACGCGATCCCGGCGCTGCGCAACCTCGCCAACCCGGCCACGGGACTGCACGAGCTGTTCGTCGCGCTCGACCGCGTGGCCGCCGAGACGGCCCCGGTCGCCGAACAGAACGCCGAGCTGTTCAGCGAGCTCGACACCTTCTTCAAGGCCTGGGCGAGCGTCGCGCCGTCGATCGAAGCGGCGAACAGGGGCGGGCCGGCGTCGCTCGAACAGGCGATCTACTCGCTCCCGCACGAGGCGCCGTTCTACGAAAACGCGGCCGAGTTCATGCACCTGCTGCGCCCCAGCGCGAGCGCGCTGCGCACCGTCGCACCGCAGCTCGGGCACGCCTTCAGCGTCGGCGCGACGAACCTCGCCGCCGCCACCAGCCTGAACACGCGCTTGGCCGAAGCCGCGCAGGCGCTCCAGGAATTCGCGCAGAACCCGGTCGTTCCGCTCGCGTTCGAAGACTTCACGCAGACCCTGGAAATCGGCAACCCGCTGCTCGCCGGCATCGCGCCCGAGCAGGTCAACTGCAACTACTTGACGCTCGCGTTCCGCAACCTCGCGAGCCTGGGGACGGAGGACATCGGCGTCGGTACGCTCGATCGCGCGAGCACCCTGCTCGCCCCGGAGGGCGTCAACAACGAGGGCTTCCCGTCCGCCGTCGTCGCCAACGGGCCCGACATCGAAAAAGAAAGCGTGACCTCGTCGAAGATCAACCACGACAACCACCTGCATTACAACCCCTACCCGAACGTGACCGGGCCCGGGCAGGCGGACGTGTGCGAAGCCGGTAACGAGGAATACCCGGCTGGCCAGGCCGTGATCGGCAACCTGCCCGCGAGCGAGGTCGGGAAAAACCGCGAAATCACGAACCGCGAACACGACCTCGCTGGCGAAAAGTACGAAACCGAACAGCTCAAGGCGCTCGGTCTCGTCACGCCGCAGCCGAAAGCGAAGGCCAAGACCAAGGCCAAGGGGAAGGGCAAATGAACGCCCCGCGCTGGTGGCGCCGTCAGGAGCGCGTGCCCGTGGTCGAGCTGCAGCGCTCGAACCCGGTGCGCGCCGGGATCGTGCTCGTCGTGATCGTGGTGATCGTCGTGTACTTCGGCTTCACCAAGCACATCCCGTTCAAGCACGGCTTCCGCCTGAAGGCCGAGTTCGCGACCGCCGTCAACATCCACAAGGCGTCGCCCGTGCGCATCGCCGGCGTCACGATCGGCAAGGTCAGCGCGATCCAGCGTGACGGCAACACCGGGCTCGTGACGATGGAAATCGAATCGCGCGGGCTGCCGATCCACACCGATGCGACCGCCAAGATCCGCCCGCGCCTGTTCCTGGAAGGCAACTGGTTCGTCGAACTGCAGCCCGGCAGTCCCTCCGCCCCGACGATCTCCTCCGGCTACACGATCCCGGTCGCGCAGACCGCCGATCCGGTGCAGCTCGACCAGGTGCTCGACGCGCTCAACACCGACACGCGCGCGAACCTGCAGAGCTTCCTGATCAACTACGGCGAAGCGCTCACACGCGAGCCGGAAGCGCCCGAAAACGCCGAACAGGAACCGGAAGTGCGCGGCTTGAACGCCGCGCAGGCGCTCAACAAGATCTACGCGCGCGGGCCCGCGTCGCTACGTGGCGGCGCGGTGGACGCGCAGGCGATCACGGGCACCGAACCGCACGACCTCTCAAAGCTCGTCGCCTCGCTCGGCAAGGTGACCGCGGCGCTCAACGTCCACGAGCAGGACCTCAGCGAACTGTTCCCCAACTTCAACAACTTCTTCGCGTCGCTGGCATCGCAGGCGACGAGCCTCAAGGCGCTCGTCGCGGAGCTGCCGAGCTCGCTGCTCAGCGTCGATCAGGGTCTCGCGGGGCTGGACGAATCGTTCCCGCCCACGCGCGAATTCGCGCACGACATCCTGCCCGGCGTCAGGAACACGAACCGCACGGTCGCGGCGACGCTGCCGTGGATCGAACAGGTGCAGGCCTCGCTGTCGCCCGAAGAGCTCGGCGGGGTCGCCGCGGGCCTGAAGGCGTCGGCGCCGTCGCTCGCGCGCCTGCAGGCCGAACAGACGCCACTCTACAAGGAAACCGAAGCGTTCAACGAGTGCATGACGAAGGTGATCTACCCGGCCGGCAACACCAAGATCCAGGATGGCAACAGCACTACGGGCGTCGAAAACTACAAGGAATTCTGGTACAGCCTCGTGGGCCTTGACAGCATCGGCCAGGGCTTCACGGGCAACGGCCCGTCGGTCAGGTTCCTCGTCGGCAACAGCGGTCAGACGCTGCGCTCGCAGCCCACGTCGCTGGTCGGCACCAAACTCAAAGGCGCGCCGCTGCTCGCGCACGCGCCGCTGCCGCCGCAGGGGACGCGCCCGGCATTCCCGGCCGAAGAGCCGCCGTACGAGCCGCTCGTGCCGTGCGACACGCAGGCGCTGCCGAACTTCAACGGACCGCTCTCGCAGGGTCCAGCTGACGGGAGCGGCCAGGGATGACGCCCACGCCGACCGAGAGCCACGAAGGCGGGCTGAGCGTCCGCGACCAGATCGAGCGCTACCGCTCGGCGTTCATCGCGGTGCTGACGATGGTCGTGATCGCGGCCGCCGTCGGCGGCTACGTGCTCGCGCACGAGAACCTGAAGCTGCCGAGCTGGGTGCCGGTGCTCGGCCACACCTACTTCGACCTCGACGCCGAATTCCAGACCGCCCAGGCGGTCACCCCGGGGCAGGGCCAAGCGGTGACGATCGCCGGCGCGAAGATCGGCGAAATCGCGACGGTCACGCTGCGCAACGGGGTGGCGCTCGTGACGATGAAAGTGCAGCCGAAATACGCCAAGTACATCTACCGCAACGCGACGATGCTGCTGCGCCCGAAGACGCAGCTGCAGGACATCACCGTCGAGGTCAGCCCCGGCACTCCGTCCGCCGGCAAACTGCGCAGCGGCGAAGTGATCCCGCAGTCACAGACGGCCGCGAACATCGACTTCGACGAATTCCTGGCGGGGCTCGATGCCGAAACGCGCGCCTACGTGCAGGAGCTGCTGGCCGGGCTGGGCATCGGGCTCAAGAACAACGGCAGGACGCTGGCGGCGGCGCTGAAGCGCTTTGACCCGACCGCGCGCTACACCGAAGAGATCGCCAAGGAAGTCGAAAAGCGCCACGCGAACGTCGCGCGCTCGATCCACGACTTCCGCGTGCTGGTCGAGGCGCTCGGCGGAAAGGACCAGCAGCTCGCTGAGCTCGTCGACGCCTCCAAGGCCGTGTTCGCGACGTTCGCCAAGGAGGAAGCGAGCTTCAAGAAGACGCTCGCGCTGCTGCCCGGCGCGCTGCACAAGACCGGCGTCGGCCTCGGCAAGCTCGCGGCCGCGACGCACGTGCTGACGCCGACGGTGCACCAGCTGCTGCCGTTCGCGCGCGCGCTCGGCCCGGCCAACGAAGCGACGCGCAAGCTCTCGCTGAAGACCACGCCGATCATCAAGAACGAGGTGCGCCCGTTCGCGCACGAAATCGTGCCGGTCGTAAGCGAACTGGGACCGACCACGCAGAAGCTCGGCGAAGCGCTGCCGAAACTGGCGGCGGGCTTCTCGGTGCTCAATGAATTTTTCAACGAGATCGCCTACAACCCCGGGCCGAGCAAGGCCGGCTTCCTGTTCTTCCTCGACTGGGGCAACCACGATCTCAACAGCGTGCTCAGCAGCGCCGACGCCCACGGTGCGCTGGGTCGCAGCGTCGTCTACTTCAACTGCGAAATCCTGAAAGTCTTCAAGAACGTCGAGTCGATCAACACGAACGTGGCGACGCTGCTCGGGCTGCTCAGACCCCCGAGCAAGCAGGAATGCATAAGCGAGGGCATCCCCTTCAAAGAAGTCGAAGGCGCGGGAACGGCCGCGAGCGCGCGGGCCGGCACGAAGGCGCCGGCAGGCGGCCTCTTCTCGAACCTCGATCAGCACCCGTTCGGAGGAAAGGGCTGAGATGCAGAAGCGCGCGCCCACGCTCGGCAACCTGCTCGTGATCGTCCTGTTCGTGCTCAGCTGCCTCGGGCTGCTGATGTTCCTGTGGGAGTCCTTTGGCGGTCCGCTGCCGCTGAAACCGAAGGGCTATCGCTTCTCGGTCGCGTTCCCCCGCTCGTTCGCGCTCGCCGAAGAGTCCGACGTGCGCATCAGCGGCGTCGAAGTCGGCCACGTCGTCTCGCTCGGGCTGGGCAAGGACGGGCGCCTGCACGCGACGCTCGAAATCGCCGGGCGCTACGCGCCGATCCGCGCCAACATGCACGCGATCCTGCGTCAGAAGACGCTGCTCGGCGAGACCTACGTGCAGCTGATCCCCGAGGGCAAGACCGGTCCGTACCTCGCAGACGGCGGCCAGCTCTCCAACAGCCAGGTCGAACCGTCGGTGACGCTCGACGACATCCTCTCGGCGTTCGACGCCAAGACCAGGCGCGACTTCCAGATCTGGCAGGAAGCCGTCGCCGAAGGGATCAACGGGCGCGGCGAACAGATCAACGCCGCCTTCGCGCAGCTCGAACCGTTCGTCGAAAGCGCGAACAAGCTCGTCACGCTGCTCGACGCCCAGGAAGGCGCGGTCAAAGCGCTCGTGCACAACACGGGCGTGGTCTTCAACGCGCTCGCCAGCCGCGACAACGAGCTCGAAGGGTCGATCGTCAACGGCGAGCGCACCTTCCACGCGGCCGCCGAAGCCAGTCAGGCGTTCGCGCAGGCGTTCCACGAACTGCCGACGCTCGAGCGCAACTCTACCGTGGCGCTCAAGGAAACCGACAAGTTCGCGGCGATCGCCAACCCCTACTTCGAAGAATTCCGGCCGACCGAGCGCCAGCTCTCCGCGCTGCTGACGGCGGCCAAGCCGTTCGCGCCCCAGTTCAACAGCTTCCTGACGGCGCTCGGGCCGCTGACGAAGGCCGCCAAGACGGACCTGCCGGACACGAAGATCGCCCTGCAGAAGAGTGTCCCGATCCTCGAAAACTTCAGGCCGGTGCTGCACAACCTCGACCCGTTCCTGCAGTACCTCGGCGAGTACGTGCCAGAGCTGCAGTCGTTCTTCGCCAACGTCACCGCCGCCTCGGAGGCGACGGAATCCAGTAGTGATCTTGGCAAGACGGCGCCGAAGCGGCACGTGCTGACGGGGATGCAGGTGCTGACCCCGGAAAGCCTCGCGATCTTCCAGAGCCGCATCGGCACGAACCGCGCAAACGCCTACCCGCACTCCGGCGTGTACGGCTCGCTCGCCAGCGGGCTGCCGGTGTTCAGCTCGAGCGCGTGCGCGGACTCCGCTCCGGCCGTCAGCGGGCCGGCCAACGAAACGGACACTGAAGAACTGCTGCAACTGCTCACCTCATCCGGACCGCCGCTGCGGAACTCGGGAGAATCGCCAGTTGCCAACGAATCGGGGACGGCGAATAAAATCCCGGCGCCAGGGTGTACCCAGCAGGCTCCCTTCACGTTCAACGGCGAAACGAGCCAGTTCCCGCACCCCGTCTACAAGGAAAAATGATGACTGAGGACCGCCACCACTTCCACGCGAGCGACCTCGATCTCGTCGGCGACGCGGGCGACGGCAACTGGTCGATCCGCTGCCTGGACGTGCACAAGCGCCTCGGCGGGGTGTCGGTCTTGGACGGCCTGAACGTGGCTTTCCCCGACGACAAGATCACGGTCGTGCTGGGTCCCTCCGGCACCGGCAAGAGCGTGCTGATCAAGCACATCATCGGGCTGATGTTCCCCGACTCGGGCGACGTCGAAGTCAAAGGCAAAATGGTCAAGAGCCTGACGATGCCCGAGCTGCTGGCGCTGCGGCGCAAGATCGGCGTGCTGTTCCAGGACGGAGCGCTGTTCGGCTCGATGAACGTCTTTGACAACGTCGCCTTCCCGCTGCGTCAGCACACCGACTACACCGAGGCCGTGATCGCCGAGCGCGTGCGCGAGCGGCTGACCGACGTCGGCCTGGCCGACGCGATGCGCGATCTGCCATCGCAGCTCTCCGGCGGCATGCGCAAGCGCGCGGGGTTCGCGCGGGCGCTGGTGATGGAGCCGGACATCGTGATCTTCGACGAGCCCGACTCGGGTCTCGACCCGGTGCGCACCGCGCTGCTTTGCGACCTGATCCAGGAGATGCACAAGATCCACAAAGGCACCTATCTGGTGGTCACCCACAACATCGCCTCGGCGCGGCAGATCGGCGAATACATCGCGATCCTTTGGCGCGGGAGGATCGTCGAGGCGGGCGACGCCGAGAAGATGTTCGCCTCGGAGAACCCGTTCGTCCGCCAGTTCCTCGCGGGGTCGGCCGAGGGGCCTTTGACGATGGACTAGGAAGAACCTCAGCGCTGGGCAGTTGCCCGGGTTGGGGTTTGTCGGCGGGGGCTATGGGCGACGGCGTCGAACGAGAACGTCGGGATCATCCGTCGTGCCTCCCAGGATCGCGAAAGCAACGAGGGGTGCGCTCAGGGATATGAGACGGTGACCTCGACGGACGGGTCGAGTGTCCCGGTGTCTTCGCCGAACTCCGGCACGCCGATGTAGCAGATCCGCTGCGTGATCACTTCCAGCGGTTCGCCTTCGGGGCACACTTCGACCTTGAAGGTCGTGGTGAACCTTCCCATCGCTCCGGTCGTTGCCGACACTTCGTTTTCCCCGTTACAGGGCACCTGCGGATCGAGCCAGAATCGCCGGCCGCACTCACGCAGCCGGACGGTAGTGTGCTTCGGGAATCCGCGGCCTCTGAGCGTGATCTCGGTGTTGACCATCGCGCTGTGGGGCTTCGCGGTGATCGTCGGCGTCTTGCCCGGTGCCGAGGGGCGCGCGAGCGCGCCGGCAGGCAAGGATGCGCACGCCGCGGTCACGGCGATGGTCGCGATGGTCATCGGTCGGTCGGGCATTTCTTCCTCCGCTGGTGACTTGGATAACTGTCGGGCGGCATGCGATGGCCTTGCGCCGATCCTTCCACTCCCAGGGCCGGCGCGCAAGGTTTCAGGGTGACGTTCCGCGGGGCGGTCGGGAACCGGCGCGGCCACCTGCTGCGTCGTCGCCCCGAGGCGCGGAGGTGTGAGCGGCGTTCACCGCGCCGGTGCCGGGCCCTCGAGCCACTCGTCGGGGTCGATGTCGGCTGTGGGGAGCACGTCCTCGAGTTCCACGCCGCAGGTCTCGATGACGCGTGCCACGAGGCAGTAGTAGGCGCAGGCGACCACGAGCTCAACCGTCTGACGCTGACCGAGCAGACGGAGGACTTGGGCGGTCGTCTCCTCCTCGGCGCGGACGTCGCGGGCGATCTGCTCGGCGAACCGGCCCACAAGCTGCTCGTGGGGAGCGAGCGCATCGAGCCTCCCGCTCGTGGCTGCGTCGATCTCGCTCTGCTCGAGCCCCACGAGGCGGCTGACGTTTTCGTGCTGCGCCTGCTCGTAGCCAGAGCGGGTGACTCGTGCGACGCACAGGATCGCGATCTGGCGCAACCGGGGGTCGAGCTCGCCGTGCAGGAGGATCGCCTGGCCGAGATCGGTGAGGGGCCGCAGCGCGGCGGGGGCGTTGGCGACCATCCGCACGATGTTCAGTGGCGGCAGAGAGTCGAGCAGCTCGCGGGCGTCATCGGGCAGAAGCTCCTCGTTCGGATATGGGATGCGGCTCATGTGACCGCCGCCTCGGCGAGCTCCACGCGCAGCACCCGCGCAGGGCGCACCACGCCGTCGTGGGGAGCGACGAGCCCTCCGTCGGTGGTGAGGTAGGCGACGCGCCCGACGTCTCCGCGATCTCTGCCCCAGGCGCAGCTCGAGGGGCCCGCGAGCAGCTCGTCGAACGGGTCGCCGGCGACGATCTGGACGTCTCTGTCCGCGCCGGGCCTCATGGGGACACGGGCGATCGTGTTTTCCCGATGCGTGGTGACGTACGCGGCGCCGCCGGCCTCGTCGAGGCAGAAGTCGTCGCCCATGATCCCCTTGGCGATCACCTCGGGCCTGCCTGCCGGCTCACCCGACGCCTGATCAACGGCGACCCGCATGAACAGCCCCTTCGACGTCGAGGTGTAGTAGACGTGACTCGTGCCTACCGCATAGCGGACCCCGTTGACGCCTGGCTGCGGCGGCACCATCGTGCTGTTCGGATCCTGCTCCATCGTCTCGTCTGCGAGCCACACACGCCGTGTCGGCGCGGCGCCGCCCCGAGAGAGGTCCACCTGCCAGATCAGGCCCCCGAGCGAGTCTGCGAGCAACACCGTCCCCGGAGCGAGCAGGCAGCTTCCGTTCAGTCCGCTGATGACGCCTTCCCACGCGAGGACCGTCTCGACCGATGCCTCGGCGCCCGGGTTCCAGTCGCGCAGGTCGAGGCGATGCAGGTAGGACTCGCCCGTCGTCAGCCCGTTCGTGGTGCTGACGTAGAAGATGTCGCTGTCCACTTCGACGATGCCGCTGGCCAGTTGGTCGAACGTGTGGACGAGAGTCGGCGCCACGCGCATCGGACCAGACTGGCGTGGCAGGTGCCAGACCTGCATATGCAGGAACTCCGTCACGAGGATCGATCCGTCAGGCCGGACCACGATGTTCTCCAGCAGGCAGCCGGCTGGAAACTCGGCAACGGTGGTGAGCTTCGCGGCTCTTGTCACGTCTCGCTCTCTTTCTGCGCCCGTTCCTCTTGGCCGAGCGCGCCCGCGGGGACATCAAAGGCGAGCAGGGTGAGCGAAACCGCTGTGAACCAGCCCATGAGGACGGTCACGTCGACGATCCCCGCATCCGTCAATGCCTGCTGGGCGCGACGGAACAGGCCCATTGGGACTATTCGGCCTCGAACTAGGGTGGACGCGAGTTCGTAGACGATCTGCTGGCGCGGGTCTTCGAAGGCTGTCGGCAGGCCCGCGATCAGCGCTTGGAGCTTGTATGGCTCCACGTCGATCGGCGTCAACTTCCCTGGGCGGGTCTTCATCACGTGATGAAGATACTTCATCAGATGATGAACATCAAGCGCGTCCGCGACTAGGTGACGGCCGCGAGCACATCGTTTACGTCTGACCGCAAGCACATCGTTTACGCGGCTGGCTTTTGAGCCGCAAGCACATCGTTTACATCGGGTGTGGCGTGGCAGCCTCGCGCGCTCTGTTGAG
>Ga0181530_10000055_pt1 | contig 124861 bp, 121 predicted proteins | sample PEATcosm2014_Bin_42_FD_119769 | JGI IMG/M metagenome (GOLD analysis project Ga0181530, IMG submission 119769) | Peatland microbial communities from MTU Mesocosm Facility, Houghton, MI, USA - PEATcosm2014_Bin10_60_metaG | ecosystem: Environmental > Terrestrial > Soil > Wetlands > Peat | place... | reverse complement strand
GGAATTCCACCTGCTCTTCCTCGACCGCAAGAACGCGCTAATCGCCCACGAGAAGCAGCAGCGCGGCACGGTCGACCACACGCCGGTCTACACCCGCGAGGTCGTCAAGCGAGCGCTGGAATTGGGCGCGTCGGCGTTGATCCTGGTGCACAACCATCCGTCGGGCGACCCGACACCGTCGAAGGCCGACATCGCCATCACCAAGGATATCGTCAACGCCGGGAAGCCGCTCGGGGTCACCGTGCACGACCACGTGATCATCGGCCGGGGCCGGCATACCAGCCTCAGGGACATGGGGCTGCTATCGTAGGACGGCTATTTGCCAATCGGCTCGAGCTTTAGATGCCGCTCGATGCGGCGGACGCGCTGTTCGAGGTCACGCAACCGATTTACGTAAACGAGATGGCTCCGGGGCGGGCCGTTGGCTAGGGCACGCTCCTTCCATCCCGGCCCGTGCAATTTCTCAAAGAACCTCTCGTATTGGCCCGGCTGGGGGCCGCATTCATCGAACAGTCTGCGCATCTGCTGGATGACAGTAAGTCGGTCATCTTTCGGGAGATCGTCCATGGCGACCTACCCGACGGAACCCAGGCCTAACTGAACTTCGAGCCGTTTCACCCGCTCTTCGATCTCGTTTAGGGCCATGCCCTGTCCGACGACGCTGTGATGATACTGGCCCACGGCGTCGCGCAAGTCGGTCAGTTCGTGAGACAAAACTTCGAGTCTGCGACCGTGATCATTAAGAATCGCGGCGAGCTGGTCAAACCTGCGGCGGTACTCATTGCTCGTGCCGACGAGTTCGTTGAGCTTCGTTTCGTGATTGTCGAGCCGGCCGGAAATCTCCGTCAGGAGCTGGTAGACGGCCGCGAGATCGATACCGTTGCCGCTTCGCGCCACAAGCTGCTCCAATCTTCGTGTGGCAAACTTATCACAGGCTCCATGCAACTCGGCTACTGTTTCTGTGCCAGCCGCGCCATGAAGCGGTCGTGATCGATCACCATGCGCTCGTGGAAGCCCTCGCCGATCGGCTCCTTCTCGTCGCGGCAAATGGCCTTGAAGCGCAGCGTGCGGCCGTCGAACGCCAGCAATTCGACCTCGGCGGTGACGGTCATGCCGATCGGCGTCGCGGCAATGTGGGTCATCTCGACCCGGGTGCCGACCGTGCGCTGGTGCGGCCCGAGATAGGGCGCCACCCCCCAGACGCAGGTCCATTCGACAAAGGCGATCATCTGCGCGGTCGCGAAAACCGGCGGCATGTCGGTGTGCGGATCGAACAGGAGCGCCTGGGCCGACACCGCCAGCGCCTCGGGGACGGTGAGGGTCGCGCTGTGGCGCAGGCCCGGCTTCAGGTCGTCGAGTGTCAATGCCTTTGGGGTCATCCCTTGTACTGAAGGATCGTCAGGCCGGCATTGACATCGGTGACGTACATCAACCCGTCGGGGCCGACATAGACATCGTTGGACTGGATGACGCGCGGCCGGTTCGGGCGCGGGTCTACCATCTTCGCCGGAGGCGGCGGCACGAAATGCGCGACCTCGCGCGGCTGGAACGCGTCCTTGATGTCGAACACGCGCACCCCCGCGTTCTGATAGGTCGCGAACACCAGCTCCGAGGTCTGGAGCGACCCCGGCCGGTTTTCATGCAGATTGTGCGGGCCGAACTTGGCGCCCTTGCGGCAATAGTCGATCTCCGACGGGGTCGGGAAGGTCGAGATCGATACCGGGTTGGTCGGGTCGCGCACATCGAACACCCAGCAGCGCTGGATGCCGTTGGCGCAGTCGTCGAGGTTGCCCTCGTCGGCATAGACCGCGAGGCCGCGATCGGGCAATGGCAGCGGCGTATGCGTGCCGCCACCGAAGGGCGGGCTCCAGTTGCGGTGCGACAGCAGCTTTGGCGCGGTCGGGTCGGCGACATCGATGATCGTCATCCCGCCGTCGCGCCACGCCGCGTAGGCGAGGTTGCCGGCGACGATCGCGTGGTGCAGCGCGTAGCGCTTGCCCGACCAGGTCGGGGTCTCACCGCCAGCGGTGTGCATGCCGGGGAGCCAGAAGCGGCCAACGACCTCGGGCCGCGCCGGGTCCTGCATGTCGATGACCGCCAGCACATGGTCGGTGAAACCCTGCCAGTGGCACGAGGCATAGGCGTAGCGCCCGCCGACATACCAGAGCCGGTGCAGCCCCAAGCCGTCGATCGGCATGAAGGCGATCTCGCGCGGCGCGGCCGGCTTCGAGATGTCGAAGACGCGAAGGCCCGCCGCGAAATTCTTGTCGCGCTTGGTGAACGAGTCGGTGATCGAGGATTTGAAATAGTCGTTGGGGTCGCTGTAGCCCTGCATGACCCAGATGTTCGGCGAATTGACGGTCAGCAACAGGCCGCCATGGGTCTGCAGGTGAAAGGCGCGGGTGTTGGGCGGCGCGGCGACGAATTTTTTGGTGCGCGGGTTCCGCGGGTCGCCGACATCGACGACCGTGAACCCATCGGCGAACATGTGGCCGATATAGGCGTGTCCCTTGTGCACCATGATCTGCACGCTGTCGCCGCGGCCGTCGAGGTCATGGGCGCCGACAAAATCGATGTTGTGGGCCGAGTCGGGGGTCATGCGCTTCCTTTCCTTCGATTGGGCCTGCAAAAGCACGCCAAGCGGCGCAGGTCAACGTCGCGTCATATCGACCGTGATACGATCGGCGCGGGGGAGCGTGTCGGAAAGGACGGCAAATGATCGAGATCGGTCGCCGCCGATTTCTGCAGGGAGCCGCCGCGCTGACGGCTTCGGGGATGGCGCCGGGATTGGCCGCCGCAGCTCTGGGGCCTCCGGCGAAGCTCAGCGATATCGACCACATCATCATCCTGATGAAGGAGAACCACTCGTTCGACCATTATTTCGGCAGCTTGCCGCGGGGTGCGCGGGTTTGACGACCCGACCGCGCAGCGACCCGGCGGCGGCTCGGTGTTCCGCCAGGCCGACGCGGATAATCCCGACGGCTACGTTCTCCCCTTCCGGCTCGACACGCATCGCACCAGCGCCCAGCGGCTGCACGACCTCAGCCATGCCTGGGGCCCTCAGCACGCGGCGTGGGACGGCGGTGCGATGGACAGCTGGATCCCGGCCCACCGCGCTGCCGATGGACCGAGTGGGCCGCTGACCATGGGCTATCTGACCCGGGAAGATCTGCCGTTCTACTATGCGCTCGCCGACGCTTTCACGATCTGCGACGGGTATCACTGCTCGATCTTTGGGCCGACCCACCCCAACCGCTATTTCCTGATGACCGCGACCATCGATCCCGACGGAAGCCAGGGCGGTCCGGCGCTCGACAATGCGGGTCGCGCCTATCGCTGGGAGACCTATCCCCAGCGGCTCGAGCGGGCAGGCGTTTCGTGGCGCATCTATCACGACCTCGACGACTACAACTGCAATGTCTGCAAGTACTTCACCCAGTATCAGAACCTCGACCGAACCTCGCCGCTCTTCGATAATGCGCTGCGCAGCCGGCCGTTCTACGAGCTACTGTGGGATCTGCGGCGCGGCAACATCCCCCAGGTCACCTGGGTCGTGCCACCGTCGACGGTGTCGGAGCATCCCGACTACCTCCCCGCCGCCGGTGAGGATCATACCGGCCAGCTACTGCAGGCGCTGTGGGCCAATCCGGCGCTATGGGCGAAGACCGCGCTGATCCTCAACTGGGACGAAAACGACGGGCAGTTCGACCATGTCGCCCCGCCGACCCCTGAGCCCGGGACTCCTGGCGAGTTCGTTAACGGGTTGCCGATCGGTCTCGGCTATCGGGTGCCGTGCCTGGTGATTTCGCCGTTCAGCCGCGGCGGCTATGTCTGCGGCGCGACCTTCGACCACACCTCGACCTTGCGTCTGATCGAGGCGCGCTTCGGGGTCGAAATCGCCAATCTGAGCAAATGGCGGCGCGAGACCTGCGGCGACCTCACCGCCGCGTTCGGCTTCGGCTCCCCCGCCCGGCTCGATGTCCCGCACTTGCCCGAAACCGGCCGCGCCCTGGAATTGGCGGAGCAGCGGGCGATGACCCTGCCCGCGCCTGCCGTCCCCGCCGCCCAGACGATGCCGCGCCAGGAGCCCGGGGCACGGCCACGCCGCGCCTGACCGGCCGCCGTCATTGCGCGGAGACGCCGCCGGCGAGGCAATCCCAATCCGCGCTATTTCCTGCGGGAGATTGCTTCGCTACGCTCGCAATGACGATTTCTGACGGGAGGAAATGATGACCCAGGCCGCGCGCTTTCGCGAATTGCTGCGCCGTGACGGAATGATCGTCGCGCCGGGCGCTTATGACTGCATCACCGCGCGGATGATCGCGCGCGCCGGGTTCGACTGCGTTTACATGACCGGCGCCGGCACCGCGGCGACGCTCGGATACCCGGATTTCGGCCTCATAACGATGTCGGAGATGGTCGACAACGCCGGGCGTATCGCCGGCGCGGTCGAGCTGCCGGTGATCGCCGACGCCGATACCGGCTACGGCAACGAGCTCAACGTCTCGCGCACGGTGCGCGAATACGAGGGGCGCAGAGTCGCCGGCATCCATATCGAGGACCAGGGCTTCCCGAAGAAATGCGGCCATCTCGACGACAAGGAGATCGTGCCGCGCGAAGACTGGCTGGCCAAGATCCGCGCCGCCGTCGCAGCGCGGCGCAGCGCCGATTTCGCGATCATCGCCCGCACCGACGCGCGCGCCGTCGCCGGGTTCGACGAGGCGGTCGCGCGCGGCAACGCGGCGCTCGCCGCCGGCGCCGACATGGTCTTCCTCGAGGCGCCGCAGACGCTGGAAGAGGTCGCCGCGGTGCCGCGCCTAGTCAACGGCCCGTGCCTTCTCAACGTCGTGCGCGGCGGCAAGACGCCCGACCTCGACTTCGGCGAGGCAGAACGCATGGGCTACAAGCTGGCGATCGTGCCCGGTCTGCTGATGAAGAGCGTGGTTGGCATCTGCGAGCAGGCGCTGGCGGAACTGAAGGCGACCCGGCGCCATCCGGCGCTGGTCAAGGAGATGACGGTGCGCGAGGTGTTCCAGATCTCGGGCGCCGACGAATGGGACGCGTTGCGCAGCCGCTTCCGCGAGCCGGAGGCAAAGCGCGCGGCGGAGTAGCCGAGCACAAAAAATACGACAAAACCAATTGGGGGGAAGCCTGGAATGACCGCGACGACAATGGCGCCGATGAGCGCCCAGCAGCATAGCGCCGAACTGCGCAAGGCGGTGATCGCCGCCACCGTGGGTACGACGATCGAATGGTACGATTTCTTCATCTACGGGACCGCGGCGGGACTGGTATTCGGGAAACTCTATTTTCCGAATTCCGACCCGCTGACCGCGACCCTGGCCTCGTTCACGACCTATTTCGTCGGCTTTCTCGGCCGGCCGATCGGCGCCGCGATCTTCGGCCATTACGGCGACCGCATCGGCCGCAAGGCGACCTTGATCGCGACCTTGATGACGATGGGCATCGCCACCTTCCTGATCGCGTTCGTGCCGGACTACGCGTCGATCGGCATCTGGGGCGCGGTGCTGCTGACCGTCCTGCGCATCATCCAGGGAATCGGCGTCGGCGGCGAATGGGGCGGCTCGGTGCTGATCGCGATGGAGTGGTCGCGCACCCATAACAGCCGCGGCCTCGTCGCCGCCTGGCCGCAATTCGGCGTGCCCTGCGGCCTCTTCCTCTCCAACCTTGCGGTCCTCGCGTTCAGCAGCTGGTCGGGCGACCAGTTCCTGACCTGGGGCTGGCGCATCCCATTTCTGCTCAGCATCGTGCTGGTCGGGATCGGGCTGTGGGTGCGGCTCGGCATCCTCGAGACGCCGGTCTTCGAAAAGCTGGTGTCGGACAAGAAAATCGAGCGGGCGCCGATCCTCGAAGTGATCAAAAAGCAGCCGCGCGAGATCATCCTCTCGGCGCTGGTGCGGATGTCCGAGCAGGCGCCGTTCTACATCTTCACCGCGTTTGTCTTCGCCTACGGCACCGGCGCCTTGAAGCTTCCGCGCGACATGATCCTCAGCGCGGTGCTCGTCGCCTCGCTGGTGTCGTTCTTCACGATCCCGATCGCGGGGCATATCTCCGACCGGATCGGCCGCCGGCGCATGTACCTGATCGGCGTGGTGACGATGGGCATCTTCGGCTTTGTCTATTTCGGCATGCTCGACACCGCCGCGCCGCTTCTCGTGTTTATCGCGATCGTCGTCTCGCTGATCCCGCACGACATGCAGTACGGGCCGCAGGCCGCGCTGATCGCCGAGGCGTTCACGCCGCGGCTGCGCTACAGCGGCGCGTCGCTCGGCTATCAGCTCGCCTCGGTCATCGCCGGCGGCCCGGCGCCGCTAATCGCCACCGCGCTGTTCGCCGCCTACCACTCGGGCTACGCGATCGCGGTCTATATCCTCGCCTGCGTGGTGATCAGCCTGATCGCGGCGGCGATGATGCCCGACCACACGGGGGCCGACATCTCGACCGAATACGACGAAGGCGCCTGAGCGAGCGTGCCTACTCGAGCTCCGGAAACATGTGCAGCCCATCGGCGCCGAGCGGAAGCGGCCGGACGCTCGCCGATTCGGCCGGGTCGAGCGGGCCGTAGAGGTGCGGGAAGAGGTCGCCGCCCCTCGCCTTCTCCCATTTGAGCCGGTCGCCCAGGCGCTCGACATCGACCGCGACCAGCACCAGCCCGTCCTGGCCGGCGCGATGTTTCTTGGCGCTCTCGGCGATCTGGTCCTTGGTTGAGAAATGGATGAAGCCGTCAGCCTGGTCCTGAGCGGTGCCGCTATAGGCGCCGGCGGCGAGCGCCACGGCCCACGCCTCGAACGGGCACATGTGGTAGATTAGGGTCATGGCGTCAGCCTACCCGAGCCCTGCCGATAACGAAACTCCGGCGCGCCGCATCTTGATGCCGCGAACGGCGGCGCTCGTCGCCGGGTTCCGCGAGGTGGTGTGGCTGTCGCCCGACGGCGAGATCGAGGGGCTGTCGGTCGACGAGGCTCGCGGCCGGCTCGAAACCGAGGCGGCGATGGTGTGCCATGCCCGCGCGACCGCGCGGCGGCTCGACCTGCCGGGGTTCGCCGCGCTCGACCTTTTGGAGTTGTTCGCCTTTGTCCGGCCGGCGCGGTTCTGCGTGCCGACCCCACGCGGGCTGACGGCGGCGCTCGGCCTCGCCGCGCCGGAAAGCATGGCCGAGGCCTGCGTCGCGCTGACCACGGCGGCGCGCGCGCTGTTGCAGGAGCTTGGGCAAGAGACCGACCCCAATGCCCGTGCGATCGCGGAGAGCGCCGAGCTCGCCGGCTGGGCCTGGGGCCCGGCGGTGCTGGCCGCGCTGCCTCCATCCGATCCCAACGCGCAGCGCCGCGCGGCCGGGTTGCGCGCCTGGCAGGCGCTCGACGAATGGCAGGAGCGCGCGCCGCCGCCACCGGCCGGCAACCATCCGGTCGGCGCCGACGAAGCGCGCCAGCGCCTCGCCGAGCTGCTCGGCGACGGCGCCGAGAAACGCCCCGAGCAGGCCGACTACGCCGCCGCGGTGGCCGACGCGTTCCTGCCGCGCGAGCATCCCGATCAGCCCCAGGCGGTGCTCGCCGAAGCCGGCACCGGGGTCGGCAAAACCTTGGGCTACATCGCGCCGGCAAGCCTGTGGGCGGAAAAGAACCAGGGCACGGTGTGGATCTCGACCTATACCCGCAACCTGCAGACCCAGATCGCCGGCGAGCTCGACCGCCTCTACCCCGAACCGGTACAGAAGCGGCGCCGGGTGGTGATCCGCAAGGGCCGCGAGAATTTCCTCTGCCTGTTGAATTACGAGGACACGGTGCGGGCGACGATGGCGCGCGCCCAGCCCTCGGCGCCGCTGGCGCTGATCGCGCGCTGGATCCTCGCGACCGAGGCGGGCGACCTCATCGCCGGCGATTTCCCCGGCTGGCTTTCCGAGCTGATCGGCGGGTTTCGCGTGAACGCGCTCGCCGACCGGCGCGGCGAATGCGTGCACTCGGCCTGCCAACACTTCCGCAAATGCTTTGTCGAGAAGAATGTGCGCGCGGCGCGGCATGCGCGGCTGGTCGTCGCCAACCATGCGCTGGTCATGGCCCAGGCCGCGCTCGGCGGGCTCGACGACGGCACGGTGCCAACCCGCTATGTGTTCGACGAAGGCCACCATTTGCTCGAAGCCGCCGACTCGGCGTTCTCGGTGCGGCTGTCGGGGCGCGAGGGGCGCGAGCTGCGGCGCTGGATCCTCGGCGCCGAGGCGACCCGGTCGCGCGCTCGCGGGCTGCAGCGCCGTATCGGCGACCTGATCGAGGCCGACGAGGACGGCCACAAGCTTCTGATCGAAGCGCTGGTCGCGGCGCGAACATTGCCGGCCGACGGCTGGCACCAACGGGTCGCCGAGGGCGGTCCGCTGCCGGGGTTCGAAAGCTTCCTGGCACTGCTCCGGCAACAGGTGCTGGCCCGCGCCACCGGCATGGATACCGGGTACGGTCTCGAAGCCGAGGCGCGGCCGCCGGTCGCGGGCCTGGTCGAGGCCGCGCTGCGGCTGGCCGAGGGGCTCGACCGCCTGGTAACGGCGCTCGGCCGTCTGTCGGCGCTGTTGCGCAAGCAGCTTGAAGACCCAGAGAACCCGCCCGATCCCACGGCGCGCCAGCGGCTCGACGCGGCGATCCGCGGCATCGAGCGCCGCGCCGACACCCAGCTCGGCGCGTGGAGCCGGCTGCTGCGCGATCTCGGCGAGCCGGCGCGGCCGGAAACCGTCGAGTGGCTGGCGCTCGACCGCTTCGAAGGCAACGAGACCGATATCGCGCTCAACCGCAACTGGGTCGATCCGGGCATCCCGTTTGCCCAGTACGTCGCGCAGCCGGCGCATGGCATCGTCGTGACCTCGGCGACCTTGACCGATGGCGAGGCCGACCCGACGCTCGCCTGGAGCCTCGCCGAGGCGGCGAGTGGGCTGCGTCACCTGTCGGCGAGCCCGCGCGCGTCGCGTATCGCCTCGCCGTTCGACTACGCGGCGCAGACCCGCATCCTCGTCGTCAACGACATTCCGCGCGACGATATCGGCCAGGTTGCGGCCGGTTTCGCAGCGCTGATGCAGGCCTCGCAAGGCGGCGCGCTTGGCCTCTTCACCGCGATCAGCCGGTTGAAGGCCGTGCATGAGCGCATCGCGCCGGTGCTCGAGGGCAGTGGGATTTTGCTGCTCGCCCAGCACGTCGATGCGATGTCGCCATCGACCTTGGTCGAGATCTTCCGCGCCGAGGAGAATTCCTGCCTGCTCGGTACCGATGCGGTGCGCGACGGGGTCGACGTGCCAGGGCGCTCACTGCGCCTCATCGTCTTCGACCGCGTGCCGTGGCCACGCCCGGATATTTTGCATCGGGCGCGCAAGCCGGTATTTGGCGGCGCCAATTACGAGGACCACATCGCCCGGCTGCGGTTGCGCCAGGCCTATGGGCGACTCATCCGCCGGGCCGACGACCGCGGCGTCTTTGTCGTGCTCGACCGCCAATTGCCGTCGCGGCTGCTGGCGGCGTTTCCCGAGGGCGTGCCGATCCGGCGGTTGCCATTGACCGATGCGATCGAGGCGACCGCAGGGTTTCTCGACAATACGGCTTGACAGGCTCGACGTCGGTTTGGTCTGTGCGGCCCTGTGAAAACAAAGGAAACCAATATGCTCGATCCCCACGGCGCGCTGATCTACACGATGGTCATCGTCACCGGCGCCGAGAGCAGGATTTCCGCCACCGAGCGCAACGTCATCGGTGACATCGTCGGCCATCTGCCGGTGTTTCGTGGGTTCGATGTCGGCAAGCTCGCCGGACATCTCGGCGATTGCGCCAAGCTGCTGGCGCGCGAGGACGGGCTCGAAGCGACGCTCGCCACGATCAAGGCAGCGTTGCCGCAGCGGCTGCGCGAAACCGCATACGCTATCGCCTGCGACCTCGTCGCCTCCGACGGGCAAGCCACCCAGGATGAGTTGCAGATTCTCGAACTGATCCGCGAGACGATGGAGATCGATCGGCTGATCGCCGCGGCGATCGAGCGCGGCGCCCGTGCGCGGTTCCAGCATATCTAGGGGGGAGACGGCGATGGCGGCGGGCGCTCTCGAAGACCGCATCCGCGAGATCGAGGATCGGTTCGAAATCTACAACCTGATCGCCGGCCACCCGCCGAGCGCCGATACCGGTGCGGGCGACTACACCTCCAGCGTGTGGACCGAGGACGGCGAGTTCGACCGCGGCGCCGATTTTCCCGCGCCCCGAGGCCGGGCGGCGATTGCCGGGGCTCGTCGAACCCCGAGCATCACCGCGCGATCGAGCAGGGCGTCGCGCATTTTGCCGGGCTGCCCTATGTGCGGATCACCGGCGACACCGCGTTCGCGATCTCCTATCTGCAGATCCTGGTGCCCGACCGGGTCGGCCCCGAGTTCGACGTGCCAAACCACGGCAAGACGCGGGGGTTTCACGTCCACCGCGTCTCGGCCAACCGCTGGGATTTCGTGCGCACCGCCGAAGGCTGGAAGATGCAAGCGTCGGCGCCTGCGCCCGCTCGACGGCAGCGAGCCGGCGCGCGAGATATTGCGCGGCACGTTCGCTTAGGAATCTCTTCTGGCGCCGGGCAGCGCCTTGCGGATCGCATCGCGGATTTCGTCGGGCTGGGCGGCGACGGCGTCGCACAGGCGGCGCATCTGCCGGCGCAGGCTGTAGACTTGGTCGAGCAGGCTCAACACCAGCGGCATCGCCTCGTCATCGATCGCGAAATCGCGGCGGATTTCGAAGATCAGCTCGACCCGGGCGACATCGACCTCGCGGAACACCCAGGTCTCGGCGCGCCGCTCGGGCAGGACCCAGCGGTTCTCGACCCAGCGCACGAGCTCGCGCCGTTCGAGACCGCGCAGGCGGATGAGGAGCTCGTCAAACGCGATCATGACACGATCCCGCGGCGCGGATCGGTCGGATGCTTCGGTGCCCAGGTTTCGAGAAACGACGCCAGTTCCGGATCGCCGCTGTCGCCGATGACCACCTTGAGCGTGACGATCTGATCGCCGGCCCCAGATCCCGTTGGGCCGCCGCGGCGCTGGATACCCTTGCCGCGCAGACGCAATTGGGTGCCGCTGTCCGAGCCTTTGGGGATCGTCATCGCCACCGGCCCGCTGACGGTCGGCACGGTGATCCGCGCGCCAAGCGCCGCCTCGGCGACGGTGACCGGCAGGTCGAGCAGGACGTTGTCGCCGCTGCGCCGGAAATTCGGGTGCGGCGCGACATGGATCTCGATCAGCGCGTCGCCGGGCGGGGCGCCGCCGATGCCGGTATCGCCCTTGCCCTTGAGGCGCAGCACCTGGCCTTCCTCGATGCCCGGCGGGATCGTCACGTCGAGCCAGTTGTCGGGCGACAGCGCCAGCCGTTTTTTGGCGCCGGAAGCGGCCTCGGTGAAATCGACGGTCAGCGTGTAAAGCCGGTCGCCACCAGGCATGGCGAAACCTTCGCCCCGCCCGCGGCGCGCGCCCATTCCGCCCCGGCCGAACATCGACAGGATATCTTCGAGATCGGCCGCGTTCATCTCGCCATCCGGCTGGTATTTCCAGCCCTGCTCGCCTTCAGCGTGCGGGCGGTACGAATGCCGCGGCCGCTCGGCGCCGCTCTCGTCGATCTCGCCGCGATCGTAGCGCGCGCGCTTGTCGGCGTCTGACAGGAGGTCATAGGCCGCGGTCACCGTCTTGAACCGCGCCTCGGCCTCGGGCTTGCCGGGATTGAGGTCGGGATGCAGCTGCTTCGCCAGCTTGCGATAGGCCGACCGGATCTGGTCGGGGCTGGCATCGGGCTTGACGCCGAGCACCTCGTAGGGAGTTTGCGTTGCCATCGAGCGCTCAGCGCTCCGGGACTTGTTTCGCGGCAGCGGCTGCGGGCGCCGCCTCGACCCGTACGCCGATCGTGCGCTCGCTGCCGCCGCGATCAACCGCGAGCTTGATCTCGTCGCCGATCCGGCTGAGGCCGATCGTGTTGCGCAGCTGGGCGCCGTCACGCATCGGCACGCCGTTCGCCGCGACGATCAGGTCGCCGCTCTTGAGCCCGGCGCGGTCGGCGGCGGAGCCCGGCTCGACCTTGGCGATCACCGCACCCAAGCTGCGCGTCGTGTTCATCGCCTGCGCGAGATCGGGGGTCAGGTCCTGGATCGCCACGCCGATGCGGCCGCGCTTGATCTCGCCGTAGTGCTCGAGCTGGTCCATCACCCGCCGCGCCATGTTGATCGGCACCGCGAAGCCGATGCCGATATTGCCGCCGCCGGGCGCCAGGATCGCGGTGTTGATGCCGACCAAATTGCCACGCAGATCGACCAGCGCGCCGCCGGAATTGCCCGGGTTGATCGATGCATCGGTCTGGATGAAATCTTCGTAGCCCTCGATGCCAAGCCCGCTGCGGCCGAGCGCGCTGACAATGCCGGAGGTGACGGTCTGGCCGAGCCCGAACGGGTTGCCGATCGCGACGACGAAATCGCCGACCTGCAGCTTGTCCGAGTCGCCGAGCGGCACCGCGGTCAGGTGGCCCGGCTCGATCTTCAGCACCGCGACATCGGTCTCGGCGTCGCGGCCGACGAGCTTTGCCGGGTATTTGCGGTTGTCCTTGGTGGTGACGACGATCGAGGTCTCGTTCTCGACGACATGCGCATTGGTCAGCACATAGCCTTGCGGGGCGTCGACGATGACCCCGGAACCGGTCGCCTGGGTCTCGCGCTCCTGGTAGTCCTGACCCTTGGGAAGATTGAAGAAGCGGCGGAAGAACGGGTCCTGCAGCAGCGGGTTCTGCTCGCGCACGCGGCCCTTGACCGCGATGTTGACGACGCCCGGGGTGACGGTGCTCAGCATCGGCGCCAGGCTCGGCACCGTGCCGCCGGTGAATTCCGGAATGGGCGCCGCGGCAAGGCCCGGCGTCGCCGACACCGCGACCCCGCCCATCAGCACGAGCGCCGAGAAAACCTGCTTCATCGTCGTGAGAACCCTGATCTGCCGGTTGGCGATGCCGGTTAAACACTGCGCCGCGCGGGATAATCTGCTCGCGTATTATCTAAACCTCACGGCGGTGCCTTCAAGAAGCCGCGGCGATCGAAGACTACCCCGGCGCCCTTGCTGCCCGCACGGCCGATCCTTATAGTTTCCGGCTTATGGATTCCCATGCCTATCGGCACCGGCATCTCCTCGGCATCGAAGGTCTGACGCGCGAGGACATCACCTATGTCCTCGACCGCGCCGATACCTATGTCGAGATGAACCGGCAGGCCGAAAAGAAACGATCGCTGTTGCGCGGGCGCACGCTGATCAACTGCTTTTTCGAGAATTCGACGCGCACCCGCACCTCGTTCGAAGTGGCGGGGAAACGCTTGGGCGCCGATGTCATCAACATGGCGGTCGCGGTCTCGTCGATGCGCAAGGGCGAGACGTTGATCGATACGGCGATGACCCTCAACGCCATGCACCCGGACGTGCTGGTGGTGCGCCACCCCGAATCGGGGGCGGTGCAGCTGCTGTCGGAAAAGGTCGATTGCGCGGTGATCAATGCCGGCGACGGCAGCCATGAGCACCCGACCCAGGCGCTGCTCGACGCGCTGACGATTCGCCGCCGCAAGGGGACGCTCGGCGGGCTCACCGTCGCGATCTGCGGCGACGTGCTGCACAGCCGGGTCGCGCGCTCGAACATCGCCCTCCTGAATGCGATGGGCGCGCGGGTGCGGGTCGTCGCGCCACGCACCTTGCTGCCGGCGGCGGTCGAGCATCTCGGGGTCGAGGTGTTCCATGACATGGCGGCGGGGCTCGCCGATGTCGATATCGTGATGATGCTGCGGCTGCAGAGCGAGCGGATGCACGGCTCGTTCGTGCCGTCGACGCGCGAATATTTCCATTTTTTCGGGCTCGACGAAGACAAGCTCAAGGCGGCGAAGCCCGATGCGCTGATCATGCATCCCGGGCCGATGAACCGCGGCGTCGAGATCAGCAGCACGGTCGCCGACGACATCGATCGCAGCCTAATCCGCCAACAGGTCGAGATGGGGGTCGCGGTGCGCATGGCCTGCCTCGAGATCATGGCGGGCACTCTCGGCAACAACCCGCCGATCAAGTGAGGCGGGTCCCATGAGCGGATTGCGCCGCCTGTTTCGCAACGCAAGGCTGATCGATCCCGAGAGCGGGCGCGACAACATCGGCGATCTGATCGTGGTCGACGACCGCATCGCCGCGATCGGCGCCAAGATCAGCGGCGACGGGCTCGGCGCCGATGTCGAGATCATCGATGTCGGCGGGCTGTGCCTCGCGCCCGGGCTCGTCGATATGCGCGTGCAGCTGCGCGAACCGGGCGCCGAGCACATCGAATCGATCGAGAGCGGCAGCCGCGCCGCGGCGGCAGGCGGGGTCACGACGATGGTGGCGCTGCCCAACACCGAGCCGCCGGTCGACGACGTGTCGGTCGTCGAATTCCTCGCCCGCCGCGCGCGCGAGGTGAAGCTCGCCAAGGTCCATACCTACGCCGCGGCGACCAAGGGAATGGAAGGCAAGGAGCTGACCGAGATCGGGCTGCTCACGGCGAATGGCGCGCTCGGGTTCACCGACGGGGTCAAGGCGATCGCCGACGCGCTGGTGATGCGCCGGGTGCTCGCCTATGCCCGCACCTTCGACCAGCTGGTGATCCAGCACCCCGAGGAGCCGAGCCTCGGCGGCGCGGGCGAGGTCAACGAGGGCGAGGTCGCGACCCGGCTGGGTCTCGCCGGCATCACCCCGGCGGCCGAGGTCATCATGGTCGAGCGCGATCTGCGCCTCGTCGCGGTCACCCGCGCGCGCTACCACGTCGCGCACGTCTCGACCGCGGCGGCGATCGACGCGATCCGCCGCGCCAAGGCGGACGGGCTGCCGGTGACCTGCGATACCGCCCCGCCCTATTTCGCGCTCAACGAGACCGCGGTGGGCGACTACCGCACCTTCGCCAAGCTGTCGCCGCCGCTGCGCGGCGAAAGCGACCGCCAGGCGGTCGTCGCCGGGCTCGCCGACGGCACGATCGACGCCATCGCCAGCGACCACGCGCCGTGGGACCAGGATTCGAAGCGGCTGCCGTTTTCCTCGGCGAGCTACGGCATTGTCGGGCTCGAGACGCTGCTGCCGCTGTCATTGGAGCTGCACCACAATCTGCACCTCAGCCTCATTGACGTGCTGCGCAAGCTGACGATCGCGCCGGCACGCATCCTCGGCCTCGGGGTGGGCCGTTTGGCACCGGGCGCGCCGGCCGATCTGGTGATCTTCGATCCCGACGCGAAAGGCCGCATCCACACCGACGAGTTCCGCTCCAAATCGAAGAACGCCCCGTTCGACGGCCGCCCGGTGCAAGGCCGGGTCGAGCGCACGGTTGTCGACGGCCGCACCATCTTCGAACGCGCCGCATGACCGCCATCACCCTCGCCATCGCGATCGGCTATCTGCTTGGCTCGATCCCGTTCGGGCTGCTGGTGACCCGGCTCGGCGGCTATGGCGATGTGCGGCGGATCGGCTCCGGCAATATCGGCGCGACCAACGTGCTGCGCACCGGCAACAAGGGGCTCGCCGCGTTGACCCTGGTCTTCGACGTCGCGAAGGGAACCGCCGCGGCGCTGATCGGCGCAATGTGGGGCACCGAGGCGATGCTCGCCGCTTCGGGCGCGGTCGTCATCGGCCATATGTTCCCGGTGTGGCTGGGGTTTCGCGGCGGCAAGGGGCTTGCCACCGCGCTCGGCGTGGTAATCGTGGTCGCCTGGCCGGTGGCGCTCGTCGCCGCCCCGATCTGGCTCGCGACGGCGATCCTCTTCCGCTATTCCTCGCTTGCCGCGCTCGTCGCGTGCGTCGCGGCGGCAGCCTGTGCCGGGTTTGTCGCCGACAGCGCGCGCGCCGCGCTGATCGCGGCGATCGCGCTCGTCATCATCGCGCGGCATCACGAGAACATCCGCCGCCTGATCGCCGGCACCGAAAGCCGGATCTCGTTCAAGAAGAGCTGAGGCACCCCTGGCCGCGCGCGAGTTCACCCCCGACGAGCGCCTCGACTGGCTGCGTCTCGCGCGCACCGAGACGATCGGCCCGATCACGTTCTACGCGCTGTTGCGCCGCTTCGGCTCGGCGCGCGCGGCGCTCGACGCGGTGCCGCGGCTCGGCCGGAATGGGATTGCGCCGGCCAGCCGTAAGGTCGCCGAGCAGGAGATGACCGCGCTCGACCGGCTCGGCGGACGCCTCCTCTGCTGGGGCGAGCCGCTCTACCCGAACGCGCTCGAAGCGGTCGAGGATGCGCCGCCGGTGCTGGCGCTGCTCGGGCAGGGAGAATTTCTCGCCGCGCCGATCGTCGCGGTCGTCGGCGCGCGCAACGCCTCGGCCAACGGCAGGCGGCTCGCTCAGGACATTTCCGCCGGGCTCGGCGAGGAGGGCATCGTCGTCGTCTCCGGCATGGCGCGCGGCATCGACGACGCGGCCGCGCATGCCGGGGCGCTGGCGACCGGCTCGATCGCGGTGGTCGCCGGCGGCGTCGATGTGGTCTATCCCGAAGAGAATCGCGGGCTCTACCAGGCACTGGCGAACGAGGGCGCGGTGGTCGCCGAACTTCCGCTCGGCACCGAGCCCCAGGCGCGCCATTTCCCGCGCCGCAACCGGATCATCTCCGGCATGGCGCTGGGGGTCGTCGTGGTCGAGGCGGCGGCTAAATCGGGGTCGCTGATCACCGCGCGCTACGCGCTCGAGCAGGGCCGCGAGGTGTTCGCCGTGCCGGGCTCGCCGCTCGATCCGCGCTGTCGCGGTTGCAACGATCTGCTGCGCAACGGCGCGACCCTGACCGAGAACGCGGCCGACGTCGTCACCCAGCTCGGACCGTTGCTGCGCGGCGCGCCCTTTGCGCCCCCGCGCCGGCCGGCAGCGGATCGCGAGCTGCCGCTGATGACGCCCGTGGCCGCGAAACCGATCGTGGTAGAGAGGGCGATGCCGGACTCGACATGATCCTCGAAATCCTGAGCCCGACGCCGGTCGCGGTTGACGAACTGGTGCGCCAATGCCAATTGTCAGCCGCCGCCGTCGCTACTTTGTTGCTTGAATTGGAACTCGCGGGCCGCATCGAGCGTCATCCCGGCAACCTCGTGTCGCGCCGCTGAACCACTAAGCGTGTTCCAGTCATCGGGTTCATGAACGTCGTCATCGTCGAGTCGCCTGCCAAGGCGAAGACCATCAACAAGTATCTCGGCCGCGACTACAAGGTCGTGGCCAGCTATGGCCATGTCCGTGACCTGCCGGCCAAGGACGGCTCGGTGCTGCCCGATTCGGATTTCGCGATGTCGTGGGCGGTCGACGGCAAATCGGAAAAGCACGTCAAGGAAATGGCGGCTGCGGTCAAGGGCGCCGAGCGGCTTTATCTCGCCACCGACCCGGACCGCGAGGGCGAGGCGATCTCCTGGCACATCCGCGAAGTGCTGAACGCGCGGCGGGCGCTGAAGGATGTCGACGTCAAGCGCGTCGTCTTCAACGAAGTTACCCGCAACGCCGTGTTGGAGGCCTTTAAGAAACCAAGAGATATCGATATCGAGCTCGTCGACGCCTATCTCGCACGGCGGGCGCTCGATTATCTCGTCGGCTTCACGTTGTCGCCGGTGCTATGGCGCAAACTGCCGGGGAGCCGCTCGGCGGGACGCGTCCAGTCGGTGGCGCTGCGCCTGATCTGCGAGCGCGAAGCCGAGATCGAGGCGTTCAAGTCACGCGAATACTGGACGATCGAGGCCGAATTCACCACCGAGGCCGGCGAGAAATTTACCGCGCGCCTCAGCCATCTCGACGGCAAGCGGCTCGAGCGCTACGACCTCGACAGCGAAGCAAAGGCCCGCGCCGCAGCGGATGCGATCCTCGCCGCGCCGGGCTTCAACGTCACCTCCATCGAGCGCCGCCAGACGCGGCGAAACCCGTTTCCGCCATTCACCACCTCGACCCTGCAACAGGAGGCCTCGCGCAAATTGGGTTTTGGCGCGAGCCGGACGATGCGCGTCGCCCAGCGCCTCTACGAGGGGGTCGATCTGGACGGCGAGACGGTGGGCCTGATCACCTATATGCGCACCGACGGCGTCGCGATCGCCGGCGAGGCGATCGGCGCGGCGCGCAGCCTGATCGCGAGCGAGTTCGGCGCGCGCTACGTGCCGCCAAGCCCGCGCGTCTACCGCAGTCCGGCAAAGAATGCGCAGGAGGCGCACGAGGCGATCCGCCCGACCGATTTGTCGCGCAAGCCCGGCGATGTCGGACGCCATCTCGATAACGACCATCGGCGGCTTTACGAGCTGGTTTGGAAGCGCACCCTGGCGAGCCAGATGGAATCGGCGGTGCTCGATCAGGTCGGTATCGACATCGCCGATCCGAGCAATCGGATCCGGCTGCACGCGACCGGCTCGACCGTGGTGTTCGACGGCTTCCTGAGGCTCTACCAGGAAGACCAGGACGATGCCGCCGAGGACGACGACAACCGCCGCCTCCCGGCGATGCGCGAAAAGGAACAGCTGGCGCGCGGCGCGGTGACGCCGAACCAGCATTTCACCCAGCCGCCGCCGCGCTACAGCGAGGCGAGCCTGGTCAAGAAGCTCGAGGAATTGGGCATCGGCCGGCCCTCGACCTATGCCTCGATCATCCAGGTGCTGCAGGACCGCGACTACGTGCGTATCGACAAGCGGCGCTTCGTGCCCGAGGACCGCGGCCGGCTCGTCACCGCGTTCCTGACCAGCTTTTTCGAGCGCATCGTCGAGTACAATTTCACCGCCGATCTCGAAAACCAGCTCGACGACATCTCCGGCGGGCGGATCGACTGGAAGGAGGTGCTGCGCAATTTCTGGCGCGAGTTCTCCGGCGCGGTCGACGGCACCAAAGATCTGACGATCGGCCAGGTGCTGAAATCGCTCGATGAGGAGCTGGGCCGGCATTTCTTCCCGGATGACGGGTCGGGTCGCGATCCGCGCCGCTGCCCGGTCTGCGACGGCGGGAAACTGTCGCTGAAACTCGGCCGCTTCGGCGCCTTCATCGGCTGCTCGAACTATCCCAATTGCCGCTACACCCGCGCCCTCGGCATCGAGGACGCGGACGACGACAAGCCCGCCGCGACCGCCGATGCCGAGCTCGGCACCGACCCGGCCAGCGGGCTTCCGGTTACGCTGAAGAAGGGCCCTTATGGGCATTACATCCAGCTCGGGGCCGGGGAAAACGGCGACAAGCCGAAACGCGTGGCCTTACCGCGCGGTATTGAGCCGGAAGCGGTTACTCTGGATATCGCTATCAAGCTTCTCACGCTGCCGCGCGATATCGGAAAGCATCCCGAGACCGGCGAGGCGATCAGCGCCGGGATTGGCCGTTTTGGGCCCTATCTCAAGCACGGCTCGACATTCGCCTCGCTCGGGGCGGACGACGACGTGCTCAATATCGGGCTGAACCGCGCGGTGACGGTACTGGCCGAAGCCAAGAGCGGCGGACGCCGTGGACCGACGCTGATCCGCGAATTGGGTGCGCATCCCGACGGCGGCACGGTCGGGCTCTATAGCGGCCGCTACGGGCCTTATGTCAGCCATGACGGGCTGTTCGCCTCGTTGCCCAAGGCCGCCAACGCCGACAGCTTCAGCCTCGCCGATGCGCTGCCGCTGCTCGCGGCGCAGAAGGCGAAGGGCAAGACCGCGCGCAAGCCGCGCCGGGCTACCAACGGAGCCGCGACGCGCGTCACGGCGCGCAAACCGAGCAAGCCGAGCCGCCGCGCGACGCCGGCGAAATCGAGGCGAGCGCCATCGGGCCGCCCGGCGAGCCGCTAGACCGCATCGTCGGGGTCTTCCACCGCGTCCGCGACGGCGGGCGGGTGGCACCGGCCGATCGTCGCGACCGCAACGAGTACTTTGTCGACTTGGCGCATTCCGGCGGCGCGACCGATGGCGAGCTGGTTGCCGCCGAGCCCCTCCCCGCCCGGCGTTACGGCCCGCCGCGGCTGCGCATCGTTGAGCGGCTGGGGCTGCCCGACGCTCCCGGCGCGATCAGTCTCCTGTCGATCGCCGCCTTCGGCATCCCGACCGAGTTTCCGGCGGCGGCATTGGCCGAGGCCGCGGCCGCGAAACCACCCGACGCCATCGCCCGCGCCGATCTGCGCGAGCTGGGGCTGGTCACGATCGACGGCAGTGACGCACGCGATTTCGACGATGCGGTGTGGGCCGAGCCCGACCCTGATCCGGCCAATTCGGACGGCTGGCATCTCGTCGTCGCGATCGCCGATGTCGCACGCTACGTCGCCCCGGGCAGCGCGCTCGACCGCGAGGCGGCATTGCGCGGCAATTCGGTCTATTTCCCCGACCGCGTCGTGCCGATGCTGCCGGAGGCGCTGTCGAACGGGCTGTGTTCGCTGGTGCCGGGCGAAGATCGCGCCTGCCACACGGTGCATTTGTGGATCGATGCCGCCGGCCGCAAGCTGCGCCACCGCTTCGAACGCTCGCTCATGCGCTCTGCGGCGCGGCTCACCTACGAAGAGGTTCAGGCGGCGCGCGATGGCCTTTCGGCCCTGGCGATCGGTGAGGATCGGCTCGGCGCGCTCTACGGCGCGTTTGCCGCGCTTGACCGGGCCCGCACCGGGCGCGGCGCCCTAGCGCTCGACCTCGCCGAATACCGCGTCGTGCTCGATGCCGAGAAGAACCCAGTGGCTGTCGAGCCACGCAAGCGCCTCGACAGCCACAAACTGATCGAGGAGTTCATGATCCTCGCCAACGTCGCCGCAGCCGAGGAGCTGGAGGCGCGGCGGCGGCCGTGCGTCTACCGCGTCCACGATGCCCCCGACCCGGAGCGGCTCGACGCGCTGCGGCTGGCGCTTGTCGATCTCGGCGTGCCCGGCCTTTCCTTCGCCAAAGGCCAGGTCATTCGCTCCGAGCTGTTCAATCGGGTGCTGGCGCGGGCCGCCGGCAGGCCGGAAGCGCCGCTGATCAACGATCTGGTGCTGCGCGCCCAGGCGCAAGCGGCCTACAGCCCAGTCAATATCGGGCATTTCGGTCTGGCATTGCGGCGTTATGCTCATTTCACCTCGCCGATCCGCCGCTATGCCGACCTCCTGGTGCATCGCGCGCTGCTCGACGAACCGGTACCGCGCGGCGACGAACTCAAGGCGATTGCCGATCAGGTCTCGGCGACCGAGCGGCGCGCCACCGCCGCCGAGCGCGCCGCGCTCGACCGCTATCGGGTGCGGCTCAGCGCCACGATGATCGGCCACGTCTTCTCCGGCCGCGTCAGCGGGGTGGCCCGCTTTGGCCTGTTCGTGCGGCTCGCCGATAGCGGCACCGACGGGCTCGTGCCGCTATCGGGGTTGCCGGTCGACAACTACCGCTTCGATCGCGAGCGGCAGCGGCTGACCGCGCGGCACGCGCGACGCAGCTTCGGGCTGGGCGACGCGGTGACGGTCCGCCTCATCGAGGCCGATCCAATCGGCGGGCGGCTGGTGTTCCGGCTCGAGGACGACCGGCCCACGCCGCTGCATCCCGGACGGGGTGGGCGCGGTCCGAGGAGACGGCGGCCATAGTTGATCGCAGCGCAGCGAAAAACTACTGTGCGGCGCCACTGACGGGCCGTCGCGGCCCGCGACGCGCCGTGATCGGCGGGGTTAGGGGACATCAGGGATTGCCGAACCGCGTGCGTCTGCTGTCATCGCTGCGTCTATCGTCGGCGGCCCGTTGGCTGGCGTCGATCATCCTGGTCGCTGCGCTCGCGGCGTGCGGCGGCGGCCGTGAAACCGACAACAACGCCGAGGCCGGGCACCTCTTCGCCCGCGGCATCGACCAGATCACCGATCTCTACATCGAGCCGGTATCGAGCCAGAAGCTCGTCGCCATCGGCGCGATGAACCTGGCCAAGCTCGATGATCGGCTCGGCGTGTCGATCGCCGGCAATCAGCTGACCCTGACCCATGACGGCATCAACGTCGCGACATTCCAAGTGCCGCCCGAGATCAGCGGGCCCGACGGCGGGCAAGTGATCGCCTCGCTGATCGCCGCCGCCAAGGGGGCCTCGCCGCAGATCTCGCGACTGCGCGACGACGCGATCGACAAGGCGGTGTTCGACGGCATGACCAGCGCGCTCGACCGGTTCTCGCGCTATTCGCCGCCCAACGAAGCGCGCGAGCAGCGCGCGGCGCGCGAGGGGTTCGGCGGCATCGGCATCTCGCTCGAAAGCGCCAGCGATGATTTCCGCATCACCGCGGTTACCGAGCAGAGCCCGGCCGAGCGGTCCGGTCTGCGCACCGGCGACCGCATCGTCGCGATCGACGGCCAGCCGACCGCTGGGCATCACGCGGTCGACATCATCCACATGCTGCGCGGGCCGGTTTCATCGACCGTCACGGTCACGATCGTGCGCGACGGCGTGCCGGGGACAAAGGATTACCACCTGGAGCGCATGCTCGTCATCGTGCCGACGGTGACCGCCTCGCGCGACGGCAATGTCGCGATCTTTCGCGTCGCCAGCTTCAACCAGAGCACGACGCAATTGCTGACCGAGGGCATCGCCAACGAGGAGCGCGAAGCCGGCGGTCACCTCGCCGGGATCGTGCTCGATCTGCGCGGCGATCCCGGCGGGCTGCTTGACCAGGCGGTGAGCCTGGCCGATCTCTTCATCGCCAAAGGCCCGATCATCGCCACGATAGGGCGGCATCCGGCGAGCCATCAGTATTTCGCCGCGAGCGGCCACAGCATCGCGCCCAATATTCCGCTCGTCGTGCTGGTCAACGGCGGCTCGGCCTCGGCGTCGGAGATCGTCGCGGCGGCATTGCAGGATGTCGGCCGCGCGGTGGTGATCGGCAGCTCGTCCTACGGCAAGGGCACGGTCCAGACCGTGATGCGGCTGCCCAATGACGGCGAGTTGACCCTGACCTGGGCGCGGTTGGTCACGCCGTCGGGCTATTTCCTGCAATCGCACGGGGTGGTCCCGACCTTGTGCACCAACACCCTCAGCGACGACGACCGCTCGCTCGACGCGGCACTGCGCGGGCCCGGCGACACCGCGCCCGGCCGCGTTTCGGCGACCCAACCGCGCGCTTCGCTCAGCGACGGGGCATGGAGCACGTTGCGGCAATCATGCCCGGCGCGAACCGAAAGCCCACCGCTCGACCTCAAGATCGCCGAGCGCGTCCTCGCTGACCCGGTGCGCTACGGCGAAGCGGTCAGCGCGATCCACCCGGTCGCGGCGCCGCCGCTGCACTCCGGGCAGACGCCGCCGGACGCCGCCTTGACAGCGGTCAGCGGCTCGCTATCTTCAAAACCACGGATTCCCTGAGCTTTCGCGAGACACGGCCATGGCCAAGACCAACACCGTTCAGATCAAGCTCGTCAGCAGCGCCGACACCGGCTACTTCTACGTCACCAAAAAGAACCCGCGGACGAAGACCGAAAAGCTCGAGCTGAAAAAATACGACCCGGTCGCGCGCAAGCACGTCGTCTTCAAGGAAGCCAGGATCAAATAGCGAAACGCGCGGGCGCGGCCCGCGCTTCAGGAAGCAGCCGCGAGGGGCATCGCCGGCTGCGGCGACGATTTCTGGGCGACCACCTTGTTGCGGCCGCCATTCTTTGCCTCATAGAGCGCATCATCCGCACGCTGCAGCAGCGTGTCGACGCTGTCGCCCGGAGCGGTGACCGCGACGCCGATGCTGATTGTGATCGGCCGGCGCTCGCCGACGGCGTGAATGAAGAACGGCTCGCCGGCGACCGACTGGCGCAAGCGCTCGGCCACCATCGTCGCCGCGTGCAGGTCGGTTTCCGGCATCACCACGACAAACTCCTCACCGCCCAGCCGGGCGACGAGATCGATGCTGCGCACGCCGCGCAGGGCGCGGTCGGCGAGCTGACGCAACGCGTCGTCCCCCGCGGGATGGCCGAACTGGTCATTGACCGCCTTGAAGTGATCGACGTCGAACATCATCAGCGAGGTGTCGTAACCAGCCTCGCTGCCTATCCGCGCGATCAGCTCTTCGAGATGAGCGACGACATAACGGCGGTTGTAGAGGCCGGTCAGTTCGTCGGTCAGCGCCAGCGATAGGCTGCGCCGATAGTTCTCGTGCAGCCGCATCTGCAGCCGCTTGCGCCGAACCTGGTTGCGCACGCGCGCCAGGAGCTCATTGCGGTCGACGGGACGGATCAGATAGTCGTTGGCACCGAGATCAAGCCCTTTCGCCAGGCGCGGCAATTCGCCCTCATCGGCAAGCAGCAAGATGGGCAGCTGGCGGAAATTCTCGTTCGCCCGCCATTGCGAGACCAACCGCAGCGGATCGTCATCGGTCATCGACAGGCTGAGGATAATGATCTCGACCCGCGCGTCGAGCATCTCCTGCGCCTCGGCGCAGGTACCGGCCTGGCGCACGATCTCGGCGATCGGCGCCAGCGTGTCGGCGACCCGCGTGGCGCCAAAGCCCGGCTGTTCAACCAGCAGGATATTTGCCCGGCCGGCGGTTTCCTCGCTCGGCTCCTGGCTGCCGAAGCGGCCGCAGATTTCCTCGCGCAAGCGAAGTTCTTCCATCATCCGCTTGAGCCGGATCAGCGAGCGGACGCGGGCGAACAGCGCGATATCGTTGACCGGCTTGGTCAGAAAGTCGTCGGCGCCCGCCTCCAAACCGCGCAGACGGTCGGAGATGTCGCTGAGCGCGGTCACCATGACGACCGGGATATCGGTCGTGCGCGGGTTGGCCTTGAGCCGCCGGCAGACCTCGAACCCGTCCATGCGCGGCATCATCACGTCGAGGAGGATGATGTCGGGCATCTCGGACTCGGCGAGCTCGAGCGCGGCCGGCCCGTTGAAGGAAGGGATAACCTGGAAATATTCGCTCGACAGCTTGGCTTCGAGCAGCTTGACGTTGAGCTCAACGTCGTCGACGACGAGCACGCGAGCAGTCATGGCAGGGTAGCCGGATTAAGGTGAGCTGGGGGCAGCGGGATCACTGCAGGAAGCGTTCGACGGTGCGCAGGAAGCTGGCGACCGAGATCGGTTTGGCGATGTAGGCCTCGCAGCCGCCGCTGCGGATCTTCTCCTCGTCGCCCTTCATCGCGAATGCGGTCACGGCGATCACGGGGATCGCCCGCAAATCATCGTCTTCCTTGAGCCATTTGGTGACTTCAAGGCCGGAAATCTCGGGAAGCTGGATATCCATCAGGATCAGGTCCGGGCGATGCTGGCGCGCCAGCTTCAAGGCCTCGACCCCATCGCTCGTCTGCAGCGTGTGATAGCCGTGCGCTTCGAGCAGGTCGTTGAAGAGTTTCATGTTGAGGTCATTATCCTCAACGATCAGCACTTTTTTGGCGCAGGCGTGGCCGTTGCTACGATGTCCATTCATCACTTCGAACGTCATGTGCGTCTGACCCCACTGTGGCCCGGATCGGGAGATACTCGCCACGATCTGAGCCGCATTGTTAGCGGCCGGGGGTTTAAAAATTCGTAACGATAAGCCTGCTCCACGCAACGGATTTGCAGGATTTGATGCAATGGGCCATTAAAGAGAACAAAGTGCGACCAAGCTAGGGAACCATTGGGCAAGCCTGCCATGGCATCCGGGTTTCGCATCGGCGTCGATCTGGGCGGCACCAAGATCGAGGTTGCGGCCATCGATCGGCGGGGCGCCATCCACGCCCGCCGGCGGGTCGCGACCCCTGCCGGCGACTATGCCGCCACGATCGCCGCGGTCGCCGACCAGGTGCACGGCATCGAGGCCGAGCTTGGCAGGGGCATGACGGTGGGGGTCGGCATCCCCGGGACGCTGGTCGAGGCCACCGGCCTCGTCAAGAACGCGAATTCGACCTGGCTGATCGGCCGGCCGCTAGGCCGCGATCTCGAAACCGCGCTGGGCCGGCAAGTGCGGCTCGCCAATCACGCCAATTGTTTTGCGCTGTCCGAGGCGAGCGACGGCGCCGCGGCGGGAAGCGGCAACGTCTTCGGGGTGATTCTCGGCACCGGGGTCGGCGGCGGGGTGGTCATCGGCGGCAAAATCATCGTCGGCGCCAACGCGATCACCGGCGAATGGGGCCACAACCCCCTGCCCTGGCCGCGCCCCGACGAGCTGCCGGGGCCACGCTGCTATTGCCGCCGCCTAGGCTGCATCGAGACTTTCCTCTCGGGGCCCGGTCTCGCCGCCGACCATCGGCGCCACGGCGGCGGTGACCTCGATGGGGCGCGGATCGTCGCGGGCGCGGCTGCTGGAGACCAATCTTGCCGCGAGACGCTCGATCGCTACGCGGAGCGGCTCGCGCGCGCGTTGGCGAGCGTGATCAACATCCTCGATCCCGACGCGATCGTGCTTGGCGGGGGCTTATCGGCGATCGGCAGCCTTTACGAGGCCGTGCCGCGCTTGTGGGAGCCGTTCGTGTTCTCTAACAAGATCGTCACCCAGCTGCTGCCGCCGATGCACGGCGATTCGAGCGGCGTGCGCGGCGCCGCCTGGCTGTGGCAGCCCGACGAAGCTGCCGGGGACACATCATGAGCGCGCTGTGCCGCGATTGCGGCGCCCTCGCCGCCGCGCCGGCCGAGTCCGGTCGCTGCGCCGGGTGCGGCTCGCCGCGTGTCGTCGTGCATCCCGAGCTCGACTCGCTGTCGATCGCGCACATCGATTGCGACGCGTTCTACGCCACGGTCGAGAAGCGCGACCGGCCCGAGCTCGCCGAGCAGCCGGTCATCGTCGGCGGGCGGCAGCGCGGCGTCGTGCTCGCTTGCTGTTATGTCGCGCGGATCTACGGCGTGCGCTCGGCGATGCCGATGTTCAAGGCGCTGGCCGCCTGCCCGCATGCCGTCGTGATCCGCCCGGACATGGCGAAATACCGCGAAGTCGGGCGCGCGGTGCGCGCCGAGATGCGGCACCTGACCCCGCTCGTCGAGCCGCTATCGATCGACGAGGCGTTTCTCGATCTCACCGGCACCGAGGGGGTAACCGGCATGACGCCGGCCCAGGCGCTGGTCGGACTGGTGCGCAAGATCGAGACGGCGCTCGGGGTCACCGCGTCGATCGGGCTCAGCTACAACAAATTCCTCGCCAAGATCGCCTCCGACCTCGACAAGCCGCGTGGCTTCGCGGTGATCGGCAGCCTCGACGCGGCGACGTTCCTCGCCGACAAGCCCGTCGGCCTCCTATGGGGGGTCGGCGCGGCGATGCAGCGCCGGCTCGCCGCCGACGGCATCGCGCTGATCGGTCAGCTCCGCGCCGTCGACGAGCGGGAGATGGCACGGCGCTACGGCAAGATGGGCCAGCGGCTCGCGCGGCTCGCCCGCGGCGAGGATGCGCGCCACGTCGAGCCGATGTCGCAGACCAAATCGATCTCGGCCGAAACCACGTTCGCGCACGACGAAAGCGACGCCGAAGCGCTGGCCCGCACCCTGTGGCCGCTATGCGAGCAGGTCTCCGCGCGGCTCAAGACGGCCGGGCTCGCCGCCGGCACCGCGACCCTCAAGCTGAAGACCAGCGATTCCCGCATCCGCACGCGCTCACGCCGCCTCGCCGACCCGACCCAGCTGGCCGACATGCTGTTCCGCACCGCGCGCCACCTGCTGGCCGCTGAAGCCGACGGCCAGACCCGGTTTCGTCTGATCGGGGTCGGCGCGGACGGGCTGGTCGCCGCCGATGCCGCCGATCTGCCGACCTTGTTCGACCAGGAGGACGGGCGGCCGCGCCGGCTTGAGCAGGCGATCGACGATATCCGCGGCCGTCACGGCCAGGGCGCGGTGCGCCTCGGTAGAGCGATCGATTAGGGCGAGAAACTCAGCAATTCGGTTTCGGCAAAGCCTCGATGCTGTCGAGCTTGGCCTTGATCGTGTAATCGCCGTAGTCGATCACCATGTCGCGCGATACGCCGTTGTCGAGCAGCAGCATCCCGAGCTCGTAATCCGGCTTCTCGGCGTTCGTATCGGACGGGAAGAAGGCGAGCCGCACGCGCCAGCCGGGGTGCTGGAGAAGCGGGTTCTTCAGCGGATCCTTGGGGTCCGGCTCGATCTTTTGACCGATCACCGCCGAGACCAGCACCGCGCCCTCGACCGTGGCGCCGTCGAACACCTGGCGCGACAGGAAATTCTCGCCGGCCTGGGCCTTTTGGATCACCAGGATCGTGTGTGCGCTGGGGAACAGCGCGCCATCCGGCAGCTTCAGCGTCTGCGGCTTCGGCTTGTCGAAGGTGATCGTGCCGCCCTTGCCCGGCCCGTCGAGCTGCGCCGAGCCGCGTATCTCCTCATCGACCGCGCCGTTGCGCGTTTCTTTCTGGTTAAAGCGATAGCGCAGGCCGTCCTTCGACTCCCACGTCACGAAATTCGAATCGATCACGACGTCCTGCGACTCGGCATAGCTGATCGTGAGCTTGTAGCGCTGCTCGACGGTCCAGCCGTCGCAGGTCTCGCCCCATTGATAAGCCATCGCGCCCTGCGCGCCGGTCACGCCCGAGTCGGTGCGCGAGGTGCCGAGCGTCATCGTGTACAGCGCGCGGTGCGCGTTGATCGTGATGTCGGCCCCTGCCGGAACGTTCCCAAAACCGGCCAGCGCCAGCACCGCAACACCGCAAAGCCTGGCCCATCGCTCGATCATCAAACCCCAACTCCCGGGTCGCTAGTGCCTTGTCGCCTCTGAGGGAATATACGACGCCAGCAAGCCAAAAGACTACGAACGCGCGCCGCGTACCGGCGGCAGGTCGAGCCGGAGGTGCAATTCCTTGAGCCGTTCGGCGGGAATTGGCGCCGGCGCCTGCATCAACAGATCTTGCGCCTGCTGGTTCATCGGGAAGGCGACGATCTCCCGCAGGTTCGGCGTGTCGGCCAACAGCATGACGATGCGGTCGATCCCCGGCGCCGAACCGCCATGCGGCGGCGCGCCGAATTTGAAGGCATTGAGCATGCCGGGAAAGCGCGCCTCGACCTCTTCCTTGGAATAGCCGGCGATCGCGAACGCCTTGTACATGATGTCCGGGCGATGATTGCGGATTGCGCCCGACGACAGCTCGATCCCGTTACAGACGATGTCGTATTGGAACGCGTTGATCGTCAGCGGGTCCCGGGTTTCGAGTGCCTCGAGCCCACCCTGCGGCATCGAGAACGGATTGTGGCTGAAGTCGATCTTGCCGGTCTCCTCATTCAGCTCGTACATCGGGAAATCGGTGACCCAACAGAACTCGAACCCGCCGGTTTTGGCCAGGCCCAGCTCCTGCCCGATCCGCTGGCGGGCGAGGCTGGCGAAGGGATTGAAAGCACTCGGCACCCCGGCGACGAAAAACACCGCGTCGCCGTCGTTGAGGGCCAATTCCTGTCGGAGCGCCTCGGTGCGCTCGGCGCCGAGATTGCGCGCGACGGGGCCGGCGCCTTCGCCGTCGCGAAAAAAGATGTAGCCGAGCCCCGGCTGCCCCTCGCCCTGCGCCCAGGAATTCATCCGGTCGCAAAAGGCGCGGTTGCCGCCCGTCGGTGCCGGGATCGCGCGCACCCGGACATTCGGATCGCCATCGATCATCCCGGCGAAGATGCGGAAACCCGAGCCGCGAAACGTCTCGGTCGCGTCGCTGATCACGATCGGGTTGCGCAGATCGGGCTTGTCGCTGGCGTAGCGCAGCATCGCCTCGGCATAGGGAATGCGGCGGAACGGCGCCGGGCTGACCGCGCGGCCGTCGGCGAATTCCTCGAAGACGCCATGCAAGACCGGCTCAACCGCCGCAAAGACGTCCTCTTGCGTTACAAAACTCATCTCGAGATCGAGCTGATAGAACTCACCGGGCGCGCGGTCGGCGCGGCTCGCCTCGTCGCGAAAACACGGCGCGATCTGGAAATAGCGGTCGAACCCGGCGACCATCAGCAGTTGCTTGAACACCTGCGGCGCCTGCGGCAGCGCGTAGAACTGGCCGGGGTGCAGCCGGCTCGGCACATAATAGGGTCGCGCACCCTCAGGCGAATCGGCGGTCAGAATCGGCGTCTGGAATTCGGTAAAGCCCTGCTCGATCATCCGCCGGCGGATCGACGCGATGACGTGCGAACGCAGCATGATATGGGCGTGTACGTGCTCGCGCCGCAGATCGAGGAAGCGGTAGGTGAGGCGGATATCCTCGGGATAGTCGGCGTCGCTGTTGACCGGCAGCGGCAGTGGTTCGGCGGTCGATTGCACGGCGAGCTCGGCGATGACCAACTCGACCTCGCCGGTCGGCAGGTTCGGGTTAATCGTGTCATCCGAGCGAGCGACGATTTTTCCAGTGACGGTAATGACGCTCTCGAGCCTGAGCGCGTCCGCCGCCGTGAACAGCGGGGACGACACGTCGATCACGCATTGGGTGACGCCGTAATGGTCGCGCAGGTCGATAAACAACAGCTGCCCGTGGTCGCGCTTGCGATGCACCCAGCCCGACAGCCGGGCGCTTTGTCCGGCGTCGGCAAGGCGCAGCGCGCCGCAAGTATGGGTGCGATATTCATGCATCGCGTAAGGACGCTACAGACGCTGGAAAGCGCGGAGGACGCACGGTTCGCGCGCAATTGTCAAGGCGAGCGCCTGCATACCGGCATGGAATTGCACCCCCGCACCTTCGATCCCAGCTTCTAGGATGCCCAGAGTTCGAAGCGAGCCGACCATGCCAGACATTCCCGCCTCTGCCCGCGCCCGCGCCGCCCAGTTTTGCCAACGCTATGGGCTGCGCATCCCGATCCTGATGGCGCCGATGGCCGGGGCCTGCCCAGCCAGCCTTGGGATCGCGGTCGCCAATGCCGGCGGCATGGGCGGGATCGGAGGACTGACATCTACGCCTGACGCGATCACCGACTGGGCGCGGCAGTTTCGCGACGGAAGCAATGGCGGGTTCCAGGCCAATCTATGGATCCCCGACCCGCCGCCAAACCGAGACCGGGTGCAAGAGGCGCAGGTTCGCGCCTTTCTCAGCAAGTGGGGTCCCGCGGTGCCGGAAACCGCCGGCGACGACGAGATCATCGAGTTTCCGGCACAATGCGAAGCGATCCTCGCGGCACAGCCAAGAATCGTCTCGTCGATCATGGGCCTGTTCCCCGAGAAATTCGTCGCCGAGGCGAAGGCGCGCGGCATCGCCTGGTTCGCCTGCGCGACGACCCTCGCCGAGGCGCGGGCGGCCGAGGCTGCCGGCGCCGACGCGATCGTCGCCCAGGGCGCGGAGGCGGGCGGCCATCGCGGCGCGTTCGACGGCGATGCGGCCGAATCGCAACTCGTCGGGCTGTTCGCGCTGGTGCCGCGCCTCGCCGACAAGATCTCGGTGCCGATCATCGCGACCGGCGGCATCGGCGACGCGCGCGGCATCGCCGCGGCGCTGACCCTCGGCGCCAGCGCGGTGCAGATCGGTACCGCCCTGCTGCGCTGTCCCGAGGCGCAGACCAACCCGGCTTGGGCCGATTCGCTGATCGAGCTAGAACCGGAAGCGACAATGACCACGCGCGGCTTCTCGGGCCGGCTCGGCCGCTCGGTAGCGACCGACTATGCCAAGGCGCTCGCCGCCCCCGGCGCGCCGGCTCCGGCGCCCTACCCGGTGCAGCGCGGCCTGACCGCGGCGATGCGCGAGGCCGGCGGCAAGGCGCGCGACGTTCACCGCATGCAGGTCTGGGCCGGCCAGGCCGCCGCGCTGGCCCGCGCCGAGCCGGCCGCAGAGTTCGTCGCCCGCCTGTGGCAGGAGGCGGAAAAGCTGCTGCCCGCGGCGTAGGCATATCGGCGCGGTGGTTTTCGCGCTATAGCGTCGGCGATGGATTTGATCACCGACAGCGCCGCGCTCGCAGAGTTCTGCGCGCGTCAGCGGGGCGCGGCCTACATCACCGTCGACACCGAATTCATGCGCGAGCGGACTTACTGGCCGATCCTGTGCGTCGTGCAGGTCGCCGGCCCGCAGGAAGCCGTGGCGATCGACGCTCTCGCGCCCGAGCTCGACCTCGCGCCGCTGCTCGGGCTGATGACCGATACGGCGACGCTCAAGGTGTTTCACGCGGCGCGGCAGGATCTGGAGATTTTCTTTCACCTGTCGGGCGCGGTGCCGGAGCCGCTGTTCGACACCCAGATCGCCGCGATGGTCTGCGGCTTTGGCGATTCGGTCAGCTACGAGACCCTGGTGCAGCGGCTGGCCGGCGCCGCGCTCGACAAGGCCTCGCGCTTCACCGACTGGTCGCACCGGCCGCTGACCGAGCGGCAGATCACATACGCGCTCGGCGACGTCATCCATCTGCGCACCGTCTACGAGCGCCTGCAGCAGCGCCTCGCCCGCAACGGACGATCGAGCTGGTTCGCCGAGGAGATGGCGGCGCTGACCGATGCGGCGCTCTACCGCGCCGAGCCCGACGAGTCGTGGCGCCGGTTTCGCCTGCGCGGACGTGGCGATTCGCGATTTCTCGCGGTGCTGCGCGCCCTGGCGGCGTGGCGCGAGCGAGCGGCGCAGCAGCGCGATCTGCCGCGCGGCCGCATCCTGCGCGACGAGGCGCTGATCGAGATCGCCTCGCACGCGCCGCAGGGCATTGACGCGCTCGCCCGCACCCGCGGCCTCGGCAAGGGCATCGCCGAAGGCAAGCTCGGCCGGGAGATCCTCGATGCGGTGGCGCGCGGGATCGCCGACCCCGATCCGCCGGCGCCGATCGCGCAGAAGCCGCAAAACCCGCCGGGGCTCGGCCCGCTGATCGAGCTCTTGCGGGTGCTGCTCAAGCAGCGTTGCGAGGATTTCGAGGTTGCGCAGAAGCTGGTCGCCTCGGCCGACGACCTCGAGGCGATCGCCAGTGACGATGCCGCGCCGATCGCCGCCCTGCACGGCTGGCGCCGCGAGGTGTTCGGCGCGGACGCGCTGGCACTGAAACACGGCACCTTGGCCTTGACCGCCGGGCGCAACCGGATCGAGCTGGTGCCGCTGCCCGGCAAGTCGGCCGCCGAGTAGATCAGTCGGACGCCAGCGCCGGCTTGCGGGCGCGACGGCGAGCCGTTCGCGGGGCGAGACCGAGCGCGCGGCCGAGAGCGCCAAGCCGGCGCTCCACCGCCTCGCCCTGGAACAGGCTGCCGCTGGCCGGCAGTTCGAGCACCAGCGCATTGTCGTCGCGGGTCAGCCGAACTTCGTCGAGCAGATCGAGCGCACCGCCGCACAGCGTATAGGCGAGGCGCAACAGCAGTCCGAGGCTGCGCGCCCCGGCGGCCTCCTCGTCATCAAGCAGCGGCCGGGTCGCCGCCTTGATCGGGTCGTCGGGGGACCCGCCATAGCGCGCGTGCAGCGCCGAGGCGATGAACACGCGCTCGACATGCTCGATCGCACCGATCGGCATGCGCAGGCTGCGGGTGAACGCCTGCTCGGCGCGGTAGTCCGGATGTTCGGTCCAGGCGATGTTGCTGAGCCAGCACGCGGCGCGGTGCAGACGGCGCAAGCGCGGCGGCAATTCACCGAATACCGGCGCGATCCATTGCTCCAAGCGGTCGCCGTCGTTGCGCCCGCGGCTCTGGCTGAGCGCGACGGCGGTACAGCCGGCGATCAGCGGATCGACCGCCGGGTCGGCCGGCAGCAGGCCATAGGCATAGCCTTCGCGCAGCCCGTAGACCGAGAAGATGATCCGCGACGGCGCGCCGACCGCGAGCAGCCGGTAGAGGATCAACGCCGCAAGCGGCACCAGTTCGAGCCGCTTGCGATTGATCGTCGCGATCCGCTCCAGCGAGCGTCGCGACATTGGGGCGAGGACTTCGAGGAATTCCTCCGCCGACCGCCGCGTGATCGTGTACTGGTGGATGATGTGAAGCGGGTAGCGCGTCTGCTCCATGTGCAGACGGGCGATCGCCCGCCACGCGCCGCCGACGAGAAACAGGGGTTTGCCGGCAGCCGCGCGCAGCAGGTCGGCGCCGTCGATGATCCGCTCGATCGTGTCGACGAGCGCGCGCGGATTGTCGGCCAGCTCGGCGAGGCGCAGCGGGCCCAATGGCAGCGAGATGCCGTCGCCGATCGCCGGCACGCCAAGGTCCTTTGGGCCGTCGCCGTTGATCCGCACCAATTCGACCGAGCCGCCGCCAAGATCGCCGACAACGCCGTCGGCGCCGGGGATGCCGGCCAGCACTCCGGCCGCCGACAGCCGGGCCTCCTCGGCGCCGTCGACGATGCGCACCGGGATCCCGCATTGGCGCTCGATCTCCGCGGCGAATTCGTGGCCGTCGCTCGCCTCGCGTACCGCCGCGGTGGCGATCGCCATCAGATGATCGGCCTTGAGCGCTCGGGCCAGCGCGACGAAGCGCTGCAGATTGGCGTAGGCGAGCTCGACCCCGTCGCGGTTCAGCCGACCGGTGCGGGCGATGCCGCGCCCGAGCCCGCACATGACTTTCTCGTTGAGCAGCGGCAGCAGCGTCGCGCCGAGCCGCTCGAACACGACGAGACGCAGCGAATTCGAGCCGATATCGATGACGGCGATACGGTCGGGGGGCGCCGGCGCGTGGCGATCGGGCATCGGCGCTGCGATTGCCTCAGCGCGCGATGAGCCGCGGCGAGCGGCGGCGCAATGCGCGGCCGCGGCCCGACAGGCTGGGATTGGTCATGAAATAGGTGTGCGCGGAGAACTCCTCCTCGATCGGCGCCCGCGCATAGGTGCCTTCGCCGTCGAGCGTCCAGCTCTGCAGCGTGTCGCGCAAATTCGCCACCATGATCTCGTCGAGGACCTGGCGGTGCACGGTCAGGTTTTCGATCGGCACCAGCGCCTCGACCCGCCCGCTCAGATTGCGCGCCATCCAGTCGGCTGAGCTGATGAAGACCAGCGCCTGGTCGGAGGGCAGCCGGTTGCCGTTGCCGAAGCAGACGATGCGGCCATGCTCGAGAAAGCGACCCACGATGCTCTTCACGCGAATATTGTCGGACATCTCGGGAACGCCGGGGCGCAGGCAACAAATCCCGCGCACGACAAGATCGATCGACACGCCGGCTTGCGACGCCCGGTAGAGCAGGTCGATGATGCCGGGATCGACCAACTGGTTCATCTTGGCCCAGATCTGCGCCGGCTTGCCGGCGCGGGCGTTGTCGATTTCCGCCTCGATCAGCTCGCTCAGCCGCTCGCGCAGATTGATCGGCGCCACCGCGATCTTTTCGAGGCTCACCGGCGTCGCGTATCCGGTCATGAAGTTGAACAGCCGCGCGGCGTCCTGGCACAGCGCCGCGTCGCAGGTGAAAAACGACAGGTCGGTGTAAACCTTCGCGGTATAGGGGTGGTAGTTGCCGGTGCCGAAATGGACGTAGGAGCGCAATTCGCCGCTTTCGCGCCGCACGACCAGAGCCACCTTGGCGTGGGTCTTCAGCCGCATGAAGCCGTAGACGACCTGAACCCCGGCCTGTTCGAGGTCGCGCGCCCAGCGGATATTCGCCTCCTCGTCGAACCGCGCCTTCAATTCGATCAACGCGGTGACCGACTTGCCGGCTTCGGCCGCCTCGATGAGCGCGCGCACGATCGGGCTGTCGTTGCTGGTGCGGTAGAGCGTCTGCTTGATCGCCACCACGGCCGGGTCGCGCGCCGCCTGGCGCACGAACTGCACGACGACGTCGAAGCTCTCGTAAGGGTGATGGACGATGATGTCCTTCTGACGGATTGCCGCGAAACAGTCGCCGCCGAAATCGCGGATGCGCTCCGGAAAGCGCGCGTTGTACGGGGTAAAGAGAAGATCGGGGCGCTCGTCGGTGATCAGCTCGGCGGTATCGTCGAGGCCAAGAATGCCGGCCGTCGCGAAGATGTCACCGGGCGCGGCGTCGAGCTTCTCGGATAGAAAATCACGCAGCTCGGCCGGCATCAGCGCGTCGACGCCGAGATAGATAACGTGGCCGCGGCGGCGCTGCTTCAGCGCGGTCTCGAATACGGCCACCAAGTCCTCGGCCTCTTCCTCGATCTCGACCTCGCTGTCGCGCAGCACGCGGAAGGCGCCCTGGGCGACGACGGCGAAGCCGGGGAACAGATGGTCGAGGAACAGGCCGATCATCTCCTCGACCGGGAGGAACCGCATGCGCTCTCCGGGCAGCCGGATGAAGCGGTCGACCGAGGCGGGGATCAGGATCAGCGCCTGGAGGCGGTGGTTGTCGCTGAACCGCTCGAGCTGAAGCCCGAGGCCAAACCCGCGATTGGCGACGAACGGAAACGGGTGCGCCGGGTCCAAGGCGAGCGGCGTCAGTACCGGGAAGATATCGGCGAGGAAGCGCTTTTCCAGCCAGGCCCGGTCGCCGGGTTCGAGATCGGTCGGCTCGAGGATGCCGATGCCGGCAGCGCCGAGCTGGACCCGCATTTCCAGCCAAACGATCTGCTGGTCCACCATCAGCTTCTTGGCGCGGACCTGGATCGCGTCGAGCTGCTGGGCCGGAGTCAGCCCATCCTGGCTGACGGTCATGATGCCGGCCTGGACCTGGCCTTTGAGCCCGGCGACACGGACCATGTAAAACTCGTCGAGGTTGCCCGCCGAGATTGACAGAAAGCGCAGCCGCTCCAACAACGGATGGCGCAAATTGTCGGCTTCGGCCAACACCCGCTCGTTGAACGCGAGCCACGACAGCTCGCGGTTGATGAACCGGGCGGGCGAAGCCAAATTCACCGGCCGGATTTCGACGATCTGTGCGCGCGTGTCCAAAGCCTTCCTCCGGCGATACCCCGACAAGGTAGCCTAACCGGGTAATTTTACCGCCCGGTTACGCCCCTGTCATGCGCGTGGCGTTGTGGCCGCGATATTGGCGGCGGTGTAGAACACAACAAGGGAGACGTCAGGGGGCGGGACAATGATCAGCGCGGCGGTTGTGGGAATCGGTCATTGGGGCCGTACGCTGGTCAGTGCCGTGCAGGACAATAGCGACAAGATCCGTTTTACCACCGGACACACCCGCACCCGCGCCAAGGCCGAAGCTTTCTGCGCCGAGAAGGGCATCGAGCTTTACGACGACCTCGACGGAATTCTCGCCGACCCGGCGATCGACGCGGTCTATTTCGCGACGCCGCACAGCGAGCATGGCGGCCAGGTCGAGCGCACCGCAGCCGCCGGAAAACATGTCTTCATGGAAAAACCCTTCACCCTCGACCGGCGCAGCGCCGCCGCGGCGATCGCGGCGGTGGAACGAGCGGGCGTGACGCTCGGCGTCGCCTATCCGCGCCGCTTCCACCCGAGCATGAAGGAGCTCAAGGCGCGGGTCGACGACGGAAGACTCGGCACGATCGCGCATTGCTATGGCGAGCAGAACACACCGGCCGGGCTCTTCATGGCGAGCGAATCATGGCGCGCGACGCCGCAGGAGGCGCCGGGCGGGGCGATGACTGCATTGGGCGTCCATAATGTCGACGCGATGATCCATCTGTTCGGCGAGATCGACGAGGTCTATGCGACGAGCCTCAAGCGCGCGGTCGGCTATGATTGCGAGGACACGACCAGCGTCATGTTCGGCATGAAGAGCGGCCTCTCGGCGAGCATGATGTGCTCGCTAGTGACAGCTGTCAGCTACCGGCTGGCGGTGTTCGGCACCAAGGGCTGCGGCGAATTGCGCACGCCGAACCTCGATTTCCACTTCACCCCGACGCCCGACGGCCCGCCGACCGGGCGCAACGTCGGGCTGCCGCCGGAGGTGGCCGAGCATCGTGGCTTCAACGCGCTGCTCGCCGAGATGGAGGCGTTCGCCGACGCGATCGACGGCGGTCCGGCCTATCCGGTCACCCCGCAGCAGGCGCTGCACGGCGTCGCGGTGTTCGAAGCGATCATTGCCTCGGGCGCGCAACATCGCCCGGTGCGCGTCGCCCGCGACTAGATAACGAGAGAGGAAAAAAGATGCCGGTCACTGTTCTCTTCCCAGAAGCCCGCCAGCAGCCCGATGAGATGGAACAGGGCGTTCTCGGCGCCGATGTGAAGGTCGTGAAGCGCGACACGGGCGCGCTCTCCGAGCTCTCCGACGCCGACTGCGCCGAGGCGGACGGGTTGATGATCATGGGGTTCGGCGTCACCGGCGCCGACCTCGCGCGCTTCCCGAAGCTGCGCTGCATCGTCCGCATGGGAGTGGGCTACGACAAGCTCGACCGCCCGGCCGCGGCAGCGCGCAACGTCCTGGTCTGCAATGTGCCGGATTACGGCACGACCGAGGTCGCCGACCACGCGATCGCGCTGGCGCTGTGCCTGCGCCGCGGCATCCTGCTGCACCACGAATACCAGCGCCATGACCCGCCCGAGCCATGGCGCTCGTTCCAGAATCCGCTGATCGAGCGGCTCGGCACCCAGACTTTCGGAATTGTCGGGCTCGGCCGCATCGGCACCGCGGTCGCATTGCGGGCCAAGGCATTCAATTTCCGCGTCGTGTTCTACGACCCCAAACACCCGAACGGGCACGAACTGGGGCTCGGCATCGAGCGCGCGGCCACTTTGGAAGACCTCTTGCGCCAGACCAACACGCTGTCGGTGCACTGTCCGCTGACGATCGAGACCAAGGGCCTCTTGGGCTACGACCAGCTGTCGCTGCTGCCGAAGGGCGCTGTCGTCGTCAATGATGCGCGCGGGCCGATCGTCGATCTCGACGGGCTCTACCGGCTCCTGAAGAGCGGTCATATCGCCGGCGCGGGCCTCGACGTGCTGCCGGTCGAGCCGCCGGTCGAGCCGATCCCCGAGCTGCTGCGCGCCTACCGCGCGAAAGAGGAATGGCTCGAGGGCCGGGTCGTCATCACCCCGCATTCGGCGTGGCTGACGCCGCAATCATGGATCGACACGCGGCGCAAATCGGCTGAAACGATGCGCGCGGCGTTGTTGACCAATAATCCGCAGAACGTAATCACGCCGGATATGTTCTAGAAAATAGAATATGGGCCTCCGGCGGGACGGGAGGATCGCCGATGCATCGGCTGCATTTGTTGCGGCATGCGAAGTCGAGTTGGGACGATGAGGTCGAGGATTCGCGGCGGCCGCTCAGCAAGCGCGGGCGACAGGGCGCGCGGCTGATCGGCGAGACCTTACCGAAAGCGATCGGCGCGGTGGACCTGGTACTGTGCTCGACCGCGCTACGGGCGCGAGAGACTGCGGAGCTGGCGCTCGCCGAATACTTGCCCGCCCCGCGAGTCCGCTTCGAGGGCGGGCTCTATCTGGCGACGCCGGCGATGCTGCTCCGGCGACTAGGCAAACTTGACGAGGATTGCGGCGCGGTGATGGTGGTCGGCCACAATCCCGGGCTGCATGAGCTGGCCGTCGCGCTCGCTGCGCCGGGCTCGCGGGATTGCGAGGCGCTGGCAGAGGGAAAATTCCCGACCGGGGTGCGCATCAGCTTTGCGATCGAGGGCGATTGGGCGCGGATCGGCGACGCGCGCCACAAGATCCTCGATTACGTCACCGTCAAGTCGCTCGGCGGCAAGGAGTGAGCCGCCCTATTCGGACAGCACCGCGCGCGCGAGCTTCACGGTGACCGGCCGACCGGCGCTGAGCGCCGCCGCGTCGAGCCGTGCGGCGACTGACGACGCCGCGGCAAACGAACGCTCGATGCGGGCGACCAGGTAGGCGATCACACCGGGCCCGACCCGGATCTGCCGGTCGGCGAAATGTTTAACCAGCACCGCACCCAGAAGTTCGTCATCAGGCGGCGCGATCCCAACCACCGGCAACGCGCGCAAGCGCGACCCCAAATCGGGCAGCGCGATCGGCAATGAGGCCGGCGGGGCGCGCATGATCAACAACAGGTTCGCGCCGCTTTCCAGCGCGCTGTTGTAGAGATGCAGCAGCGGGCGCTCGGCGGCGCGATCGGCATCGTCGATCGCGACAGCGGCGCCTATCAGCCCCGGGTCGGTGACATCGGTGCCGGCGATCAGCGTCCCGCCGGCGCGCTCGCACCATAGATGCGCCAGGTGGGTCTTGCCGCTGCCGGGAGGTCCGTGCAGCGCCAGCGCGCGGGTCGGCCAGTTGGGCCAGCGCTCGATCCAGTCGAAGGCGTCGCGATTGCTGTCGGACACCAGAAAATCGCCACGGCCGAACGTGGTGACGACCGGGTAGTCGAACGCGCGCTGCCGGGGCCTCATTGATACGGGGTCAGGCCGCGCGGGGTCTCGGGCTGGCGCGGATCGTAGACTGGGCTTTGCCGGTAGCGGCTGACCGCGAAGCGTACCAACACGCCGATCACCGCCGCGGACGGGACCGCGAACAGCACCCCGACAAAGCCGAACAGCGAGGCGCCGGCGAACAGCGCGAAGATCACCCAGACCGGGTGCAGATGGATGCGGTCGCCGACCAGCTTTGGGGTCAGGAAATTGCTCTCGATAACCTGGCCGACGGCAAAGATGCCGACCACGGTCAGGATCGCCGTCCAGGTCCCGTATTGCGTCGCGGCCAGCCCCAGCGCCAATACGAAGCCGAGCGCCGCGCCGAGCATCGGGATTACCGCCAGCACGCCGATCAACAGACCAAGAGCGAGACCCGATTCGAGGCCGGCGAAGGTCAGAGTCATCCCGTAATAAAGGGCCAGGATCAGACAGACGAGCGCCTGGCCGTGGATGAACCCGACCAGGGTGTCGCTGACCGCGCGGGCCTGCGTGCGCACCGTGGCGAGCGATTGGCGCGGGATCAGATCGTCGATCTGCGCGACGATCGTTTCCCAGTCGCGCAGCAGGAAAAAGGTGACGATCGGCGTGATCACGACGAGCGACACGATATTGAGGATCGCGATGCTGCTGGTAATGAGGCTTTGGAACAGCGAAGCAAGCCAGGCGAGCGCCTCGCCGAGCTTGGTCCCGACGAGGTCGCGCAATTTCGCCATCTGATCGGCCGGCAGCCGGTCCTGCAAAACACCCATCAGCCGGCCGAGCTGATCCTGCAGGAACGACACGAGAGCGGGCACCTTGGCGATCAGCTGCACGACCTGGTTTTGGATCAGCGGCACCAGCAGCACGAAGACGAGCGCGACGCCGAGCAGGAACATGATCAGCACGGCAAGGCTCGCCAGGCTGCGCCGCACCCCCCAGCGCTCGAGCCGGCGAACCGCCGGAGCGAGGATGAAGGCCAGCACGACACCCGCGGCAAACGGCAAGAGGATGCTCTGCACCATCCCGAGCGCGATGATCGCAATCAGGATGAAGCCCAGCCAGAACAGCAGGCGGTAGCCGCGCGGGCTCACGACGGCTGCTCCGCGCCGGCGAGGATGCGGGCCCAGCGCACTAGGTACGACATGCCGGAGAGCACCGTGGTCAGCGCCGCCAGCATGACCAGCACCTGGGTCAGGTTGCCATTGCCATCGGTAAAGCCGAGGCCGAGCCCGGCGAGCACATAGGCGACCAGCGCGATCTGAACCAGCGTGTTGACCTTGCTGATGTAAAGCGGATCGAAATTGCGCGGCGCGGCGATCGTCTGCATCAGCACAAAGCCGCCGATGATCGTCACATCGCGGAACACGACCAGGATCACCAGCCAGTCCGGCAGGATCCCGCCGCTGCCGAGCGCGACGTAGACGCTCGACAGCAACGCCTTGTCGGCCGCGGGGTCGAGCAGCGCGCCGAGCCGGGTGCGGCAATCGAACCGCTTGGCGATATAGCCGTCGAGCCCGTCGCTGACGCCGGCGGCGACAAAAACCCAGAACGCGGCGCCGAACCGGTCGCTGAGGATCAGCCAGATCATCAGCGGCACCGACATCAGCCGCGCCAGCGTGATCAGATTGGGCAAATTGAGGCCGAGTCGGGTCATCGCCGCGGGCTCAGGGATGATCGGCGCCGGGGCGGGCGAGCCGCCAGGGGTCGCCGCCCTGGAGATCGAGATCGATCGTCGCAAAGCTCGATTTGAGCTGATCGAGATTGCCGACATACTGGATGTTGATTCTCGCCTCCTGGCGCGACAGCGATTGCAATTCGACCTTGCGGATCGAAGGCAGCGTCGCGACCTGGTCGCGCAGCTTGATCCAGTCGTCGAGCCCGGTGATCGGCAGCACCGCGACGAGGCTCCCCGGCGGCCCAGCCGGCTCCTTCATGTTCTTCCAGCCGCCATCGATCTCGGCGGCGATCGCATCGGCGGCGCGTCGGTCGAGATCGCTGTCCTTTTCGCCTGGATTGGCATCGATCAAATCGAAATGCACATCGACGAACTGCCCGGCATGGTAGCGCCGGACGGTGACGTCGAGCCCCGGCTTGTCGCCGGTTCGCGGCACCGCCAGCAGCAGCAGCGCGTCATCGCCGCCATATTTCTTGGCGATCGCGGTGAGCGCCGCGGCATCGCCGTCGCGCGCCTTTTCGGCATCGATCACCGCGATATCACCGACATCGCCGAGCGGCACCATCAAATGCGTCGCGCCACTGCCCGCCGGGCGCTTCTGCCAAGCATGGCGCCACGGGTTGGGATCGTCCCACAGAGTCGCCTTCGTGCCGTCCTGCAGCACCGGCAGGACGATGATCGGCTTGGCTCCGCTATCGGCGCCGACGCCGGCGCTTGCAGGGGTGCCGGCATTGGACGGCGCGAGCGAAATCCCGGCGCTGGTCAGCGCGGTCTTCAGCGCGGCCGGCTGGAAATGATAAGTGTAGCTGGCGACGTAGCGCACCGCCGTCATCTTCTCGTCGGCGACCTCGAAACTCGCCACCAGATCGGTAATCTGGTTGTCGGTAAGCTTGGCGAGCTTCACATTGCCTGAACCCGAACCGCCGTTCAGCCGATCGACGACCGCGGCGAGGGCCTTTCTCTGCCCGTCGAGGCGCGCCATGTCGCGCGCCTTGGCGACATTGTCGGCGGTGGCGTCGACCGTCACCGTCGCCGAGTACGAGTCGTCGTCCGCCGCTGCCGGCAGCAGTGGCGCGGCCAGAGCCAGCAGCACCAGCGCCGCACCGACCATGCGCCGCACGGCCTTGAGAGTGATGCCCCCCGGCAGCGGCCGCCCCCTCATCCCGAACATGCCTTGGGCAAACGCCCTCGATCCCGTATCCTTGCGGCTCCCCGGCCGCGTCGGTCGGTCATACCGCAGTTTTGCCGAGGATGCCATCGACAGCCCGGTGCGGCGCGGCATAAGCGGCGCGGAGGCAGCATGGAGCGGCTCAGGGTCGGGGTGCTGATTTCCGGGCGCGGCTCAAACCTGCAGGCGCTGATCGATGCCGCAGCCGACCCTGCCTATCCGGCCGAGATCGTTACGGTGATCAGCAATCGCGGCGCCGTGCCCGGCCTGGCGCGCGCCGCCTCTTCCGGTATCGTGAACTTGGTCATCGCCGAGACCGACCGCGCCGCTTTCGCCGCGGCCGCCGACCGGGTGTTGCGCGAGGCGAGGGTCGGCCTCGTCGCGCTCGCCGGCTTTATGCGCCTGCTCGATGCCAGCTTTGTCGCTGCCTGGACCGATCGGATGGTCAACATCCATCCCTCGTTGCTGCCGGCGTTTCCCGGCCTGCACCCGCAACGCCAGGCGCTCGCCGCGGGGGTCAAGTTCTCCGGCTGCACGGTGCATTTCGTCCGCGCCGAAGTCGATACCGGGCCGATCATCGCCCAGGCGGTCGTGCCGGTGGCGGATGGCGACGACGAAACCCGGCTGGCCGAGCGGATACTCGCGGCGGAGCACCGCCTCTATCCGCTGGCGGTGCGCCTTTATGCCGAGGGCCGCCTGCGCGTCGCCGGCAACAAGGTGACAGTCACAGGCGGCATGCCCCCAGACATTGCGGCGCTCAACCCGTCAGGAACGCTTACCGAGAAGCTTGCCTAGCCACTTGCCCTTGGCGGCGGTTCGGCTATACAGGCGGAAGCAGCTTTGAGGAGACGGGGAGCACCATGCTGTCGACGGTTGATGCGGATGCGGATCTAGAACGGCACCGCGAGACTTGGATCGGCTTTTGCCGGTTCGTGAAGATCATGACCACCGCGATCGTGCTGATCCTCGTCGGAATGGCGATTTTCCTCCTGTAACGGGGCCTTCGGCGGTCGGCTCACCCTTGCCTTGAGCGGGGGGTTGCCTATATATGGCGCAACGAAGAAGTCCCATATCAGATGTTTTTGCGGAGTGGGCCGGCGGCCCACTTTTTATTTGCGGATTTGCCGGGAGCCAGGACAAACCCTTTGCCCATCACCGCCGACGACATCGTGCCGCTGATCGAGCCGTCGCTCGAGGCGATGGGCTATCGCCTGGTGCGGGTCGCCTTTCTCGGCGCGCGGCGCGCGACACTGCAAATCATGGCCGAGCGCCGCGACGACGCGCCGATGACGGTCGACGATTGCGGCGAGATCAGCCGCTCGGTCTCGGCGATCCTTGACGTCGCCGACCCGATCGCCGACGCTTACATGCTCGAGGTCAGCTCGCCCGGGATCGATCGCCCGCTGACCCGCCCCGAGGATTACGACCGCTTCGCCGGGTTTGAGGCCAAGATCGAGCTGGGCCAACCGATCGATGGCCGCAAGCGCTTCCGCGGCCGGATTTTGGGCCGTGCCCCGGATGCGAACGACCATGTGCGGCTGGTCGGCGAGGCCGGCGAGGTCAGCCTGCCGCTCGCCGATATCGCCAAGGCCAAACTGGTTATCACGGACGACCTTCTCGCCGCCCGCTCCAACCCGCTTCACTAAAGGCACTAAGATCGATGGAAAGCACCCTCACCTACGCCCGCCCGGAACTGCTGCAGGTCGCCGACACCGTCGCGCGCGACAAGGGCATCGACAAGGACGAGGTCCTTGAGGCGATGGAGCAGGCCATCCAGAAGGCCGGCCGCTCGAAATACGGCCAGGAATACGATATCCGCGCCGAGATCGACCGGCGCAACGGCGAAATCCGCCTGCTGCGCTTCCGCGAGGTGGTCGAGACGGTCGAGAACGAGGCGACCCACATCCCGCTCGCCGCGGCAAAGCGGCTTAACGCCGAGGCCGAGATCGGCGATTTCATCACCGACCCGCTACCGCCGATCGATTTCGGCCGCATCGCCGCGCAGACCGCGAAGCAGGTCATCGTCCAGAAAGTTCGCGATGCCGAGCGGCAGCGGCAATTCAACGAGTTCAAGGACCGCGTCGGCGAGATCGTCAATGGCCTGGTCAAGCGCGTCGAGTTCGGCAACGTCGTGGTCGATCTCGGCCGCGCCGAGGCGATGCTGCGCCGCGACGAGCTGCTGCCGCGCGAAAGCTTCCGCCAGGGCGAGCGGGTGCGCGCCTATATCTATGACGTGCGCCAGGAGCCACGCGGCCCGCAGATCTTCCTGTCGCGCACCCATCCGCAGTACATGGCCAAACTGTTCGCCCAGGAGGTCCCGGAAATCTACGACGGAATCATCGAGATCCGGGCGGTCGCGCGCGATCCCGGCAGCCGCGCCAAGATCGCGGTCATCTCGCGCGACAGCGGCATCGACCCGGTCGGAGCCTGCGTCGGCATGCGCGGCAGCCGCGTCCAGGCGGTGGTCGGCGAGCTGCAAGGCGAGAAGATCGATATCATCCCGTGGTCGCAGGACCCGGCAACGTTTGTCGTCAACGCGCTCGCCCCGGCCGAGGTCACCAAGGTTGTGATGGACGAGGAGCAGCGCCGGATCGAGGTGGTTGTTCCGGACGATCAACTGAGCCTCGCGATCGGCCGGCGCGGCCAGAATGTGCGCCTCGCCTCACAGCTCACTGGCTGGGACATCGACATCCTAACCGAGGCTGAGGAGTCCGAGCGGCGCACCGAGGAGTTCCGCAGCCGCAGCCAGCTGTTCATCGACGCGCTCGACATCGACGACGTGATCGCCCACCTGCTGGTCACCGAAGGCTTCGGCACGTTGGAGGAAGTCGCTTATGTCGCGATCGACGACCTCGCCTCGATCGAGGGCTTCGATACCGACATCGCGACCGAGCTTCAGGCGCGCGCCCGCACCGCGCTCGAACGGCGCGACCAGGAATACGAGGCCCGGTACCAGGAGCTCGGCATCGCCGACGACTTGGCAACGCTCGAAGGCCTGACCCCGGGCATGCTGGTGGCGCTCGGCGAAAAGGGCGTCAAGACGCTCGAGGATTTCGCCGATTTGGCCGGCGACGAGCTGTTGGAAATCCTCGCCGCCTCGGACAAGGGCGGGGTCACACTCGAGCTCGATGACGCCAACGCGATGATCATGAAGTCGCGCGAGCAGCTTGGCTGGTTCGCCGACGAGAAAGCGGCGCCGGCCGAGAAGGAGTAACGGCGACGGCGGCCGCAACCACCCTGGCGTCGCTCGCCACGGAAACGCCACAGCGTCGCTGCATAGTCACCGGCGAGACCGGCGATCGGCCCGCGTTGCTGCGGTTCGTCGTCGGGCCGGACGGTGCGATCGTCCCCGATATCGACGCGCGGCTGCCGGGACGGGGTTTGTGGTTGTTGCCCCGCCGGGATATAGTGGAGCGGGCGGTTGCGAAGCGGGCGTTTTCGCGCGCGGCGCGGCGGCCGGTGGAGGTACCGCAAGGACTGGCGGATCGCATCGAGGCGCTGCTGGCTCGGCGCTGTTGCGATACGCTGGGGCTGGCGCGACGAGCCGGGTTGGCGATCGCCGGGTTCGAGCGGGTGAGCGAGGCGGCTCGCCGCGGCGACGCGGCGCTGTTGTTATTGGCGGTTGACGGCGCCGAAGCCGGCCGGCGCCGGTTGGCCGCGCTGGCGCGAGGCGCCGCCTCGGCCTCGGTGCTCGACGCGGTCGAGCAAGGCGCGGCTTTCGGGCACGATCGGGCGGTATTCGTCGCGGTCGGTTCGGGGCCGCTCTGTTCCCGGCTGCTGCTCGATCTCGGGCGGCTTGCCGGGTTTCGGTCGGCGGCGGCGTTGACCGATGGATTGAAATTCGCTCCGGCCCGACCGGAGCCAGAAGATGGCGGTACGAGAACGCATGAGTGACGTGGACCAAGAGCCGAAGCGGCCATTGACCCTGCGGACCGGCGGGACGCTCGGCCTCAACCGGCCGATCGAGTCGGGACAGGTCAAGCAGAGCTTCTCGCATGGCAGATCGAAGACCGTCGCGGTCGAGGTCAAGAAGCGACGCATCATCCTCCCCGGCGCGGCGCCCGAGGCGCTAAAGGCCGAGGACGCTGCGCCGGTCGTGGCGCGCGCGCCGGGCTCTGCCCCAGCTGCGGCGCCCGCGACGCCCGAAGCTGCCGAACCCGCGCGCCGGGCGGCGGTCGCGATCCCGCGCGCGCTGACCGCCGACGAACGCGCCGGCCGCCTGCGCGCCGTGCAGGATGCGCGCAAGGCGGACGAGGACGCGCGTTACCGCGCGGTCATCGCCGAGGAAGAGTCGCGCCGCGAGGAAGCGGAACGAGCCGCTGAGGCATTACTCCGCCAGGCCGAGGACGACGCGCGTCGCCGCGTCGAGGAAGAGGAAGCCAAGAAACGCACCGAGCAGGAATCCCGGCAGCGTTCGGTCGATGAGGAAGCGCGCCGCAAGGAGGAAGAGTCGCGGCGCGAGGTCGCCGAGCGCGCCGGCAAGGCGGCTGCCGCCAAGGTCGCAGCGCTTGCCGCCGCCGGCAAGGTCGCGATGCCGGCCGAGGAAGAGGAAGAGGCGCCATCCGCCTTCCGTCGCGGCCGGCCGGATATCCGGCGCCCGGTGACCCCGGCGCGGCGCGACGAACCGCGCCGCCGCACCGGCAAGATCACCGTTACCCGCGCCCTCTCCGACGATGACGAGCGCACGCGCAGCCTCGCCTCGGTCCGCCGCGCCCGCGAACGCGAGCGGCTGCGGCTGCACGGCGAGGCCGAGCAGACGAAGATCGTGCGCGAGGTGGTGATTCCCGAGACGATCACCGTGCAGGAATTGGCCAACCGCATGGCCGAGCGCGGCGTTGACGTGGTCAAGTCATTGATGCGTATGGGCGTCATGGCAACGGTCAATCAGGTGATCGACGCCGATACCGCCGAGCTTGTCGTCAGTGAATTCGGCCACCGGCTGCGCCGGGTCGCCGAGTCCGATGTCGAGATCGGCATGCGCGGCGAGGCTGATACCGACGAGATGCTGGAGCCGCGCGCGCCCGTCGTTACCGTGATGGGCCATGTCGACCACGGCAAGACGTCGCTGCTGGACGCGCTGCGCGAGACCGATGTCGCGGGCGGCGAGGCCGGTGGCATCACCCAGCACATCGGCGCCTATCGGGTCACCTTGAGGAGCGGCAAGCAGATCACCTTTATCGACACGCCGGGCCACCAGGCGTTCACCGCGATGCGCGCGCGCGGCGCCAATGCCACCGATATCGTCGTGCTGGTCGTCGCCGCCGATGACGGGATCATGGAGCAGACGGTCGAGGCGATCCGCCACGCCAAGGCTGCGAAGGTGCCGATCATCGTCGCGATCAACAAGATCGACCGGCCGGACGCCAAACCCGAGCGCGTGCGCCAGGAGCTGCTGCAGCACGAGCTCGTCGTCGAGGAATTGGGCGGCGACGTGCTCAACATCGAAGTCTCGGCGACCAAGAAGATCAATCTCGACAAACTCGAAGAGGCGATCCTGCTGCAGGCCGAGTTGCTCGACCTCAAGGCCAATCCGAACCGGACTGCCGAAGGCGTGGTGCTCGAGGCGGAGCTGGAACGCGGCCGTGGCGCGATCGCCACCGTGCTGGTGCAGCGCGGCACGCTGAAGATCGGCGATATCTTTGTTTCCGGCGCCGTGTGGGGCCGGGTGCGCGCGCTGGTCGACGATCACGGGCAGACTTTGCGTGAGGCGGGGCCCTCCACCCCGGTCGAGGTGCTGGGTCTCAACAGCACGCCGCTCGCCGGCGACGATTTCGTCGTCGTCGAGAGTGAGAGCCGGGCGCGCGAGATCGCCGAATACCGCGACCGCCTGCGCCGCGAGAAAGCGGCTGCAACGGCAGGGCGCGGCACGCTGGAGGAAATGTTCTCGCAGATCACCGCGGGTACGGCGAAGGAATTGCCGATCGTCATCAAGGGCGATGTCCAGGGCTCGGTCGAGGCGATTACCGGCTCCCTCGGAAAATTGTCGACGGACGAAGTCGCGGTCCGCGTGCTGCATTCGGGGGTCGGCGGCATCAACGAAAGCGACGTGATCCTCGCCAAGGCGACCGGCGCGTTCATCGTCGGCTTCAACGTCCGCGCCAACCCGGCGGCGCGCGACCTGGCACGGCGCGATGGGGTCGAGATCCGCTACTACGCGATCATTTACGACGTGATCGACGACATCAAAGCGGCGCTCTCGGGAATGCTGTCGCCGACCCTACGCGAGCGCTTCCTCGGCAATGCCGCGATCCGCGAGGTGTTCAACATCACCCGGGTCGGTAAGGTCGCCGGCTGCATGGTGACCGACGGCGTCGTGCGCCGCGGCGCCAAGGTGCGGCTCTTGCGCGACAATGTCGTGATCCACGAGGGCAGCCTGAAGACCTTGAAGCGCTTCAAGGACGAGGTGCGCGAGGTGCGCGACGGCTACGAATGCGGCATGGCGTTCGAGAACTACGAGAATATCCAGGTCGGCGACGTCATCGAGTGTTTCGATATCGAGGAAGTCGCCCGCGCGCTGTAGTTGGCCAAAATGCCGCGCCAAGACGAATACGATGCTTCAAGCCGCGCCGGCGAACCGCGCCAGCGGCAGTTGCGCGTCGGCGAGGAACTGCGGCACGCGCTGGCGCAGCTGCTGCGGCCGGGCGAGTTGCGCGATCCCGCGCTCCACGACGCCAACGTCACCGTGACCGAGGTGCAACTCAGTCCCGATCTGCGCAACGCCACCGCCTTCGTGATGCCGCTAGCCGGTGCCAATGCCCCTGACATCGTCGCGGCCTTGAAACGCAGTGCGCCCTACCTCAAAGGCCGGATCGCCCGCGCGGTTCGGCTGCGCCGTGTCCCGAACCTCACGTTTGCACTCGACAACGCGTTCGACCGCGCCGAGCGGATCGCGGCCGTACTGCGCAGCGAGGCGGTCGAACGCGACCTGCAGGGCAAGAATGACGGCTGAGCGCTGCCTCAGCGGCTGGCTGGTCATCGACAAGCCGGCCGGGATCACCTCCAGCCAGGTCGTCGTGCGGCTGCGCCGCGCGACCGGGACCAAGGCCGGACATGCCGGCACGCTCGATCCCCTGGCGACCGGGATTCTGCCGGTGGCGCTCGGCGAGGCGACAAAGACCGTGGGGTTCGTCTCGAAGGCGACCAAGCGCTACAGCTTCCGCGTTCGCTGGGGCATCGCTACCGATACCGACGACAGCGAAGGCGCGATCGTCGCCGAGAGCGCGGTGCGGCCGGACGAAGCTGCGATCGCGGCGGTGCTGCCGCGTTTCATGGGAAAAATCCTGCAGCGCCCACCAGCCTATTCGGCGATCAAAATCGCCGGGCGGCGCGCTTATGCGCTGGCGCGCGCCGGCAACGCGCCGCGACTCGCCGAGCGCCCGGTCGAGATCGCCGAGCTCCGTTTCACCGCGTTCCCCGACCCCGACCACGCCGATTTCGCGGCGGTCGTCGGCGAAGGCACCTATATCCGTTCGCTCGCCCGCGACTTGGCGGAAGCGCTCGGCACGCGCGGCCATATCGTCGCGCTGCGCCGCCTGGCGGTTGGCCGCTTCGGCGAAGCCCAAGCAATTTCGCTGGATTTGGCGACCACCCTTGGGCATAGTCTGTTCGCTTCCGGGCATCTACTGCCGATCGAAGCGGCGCTGGACGACATCCCGGCGCTGGCATTGACGGCAGACGAGGCTGCCCGACTTCGCCACGGCCAGCCGCTTGTGCTGACCCAATGCGAAGGCGCCCGCCTCGACCGGTTTGACGACGGCACGATCGTCGGTGCGCGGCACGACCAGCTTTTGATCGGGCTGGCGCGGATCGAAAACGGGCGTCTGCTGCCGGTGCGGATGATCAATCTTTGAAGGAAAGGCCACGATGTCGATAACCGCAGAGCGCAAACAGACGCTCATCGGCGAATATGCCGTGAATACGAGCGACACGGGTTCGCCCGAAGTGCAGGTCGCGATCCTCTCCGAGCGGATCCGCAACCTGACCGACCATCTCGGAACGCATAAGAAGGACTTCCACTCGCGGCGCGGGTTGTTGGTCATGGTCGGCCAGCGGCGTCGCCTGTTGGACTATCTCAAGCGATCGGACGCATCACGATACGAGACGCTGATCGGGCGCCTCGGGCTGCGGCGCTGACCTGTTGGCAGGACGCTGCACCCACTCCCCGGCAACGGCGCCATCCGCAGCACGGCTGGCTCCAGGTCGGTGCATGAGCAGCACCATCACGAGACCGCAGCCGGAAAGCTGCAAAAAAGAAATGCTGGCAGCGCGCGGGGGAATTCGCCTCCGCGAGGGCTGCGGCTTATGTTCGCAAAGGATGAACGAGAATGTTTCAGGTTTACCGTAAGGAATTGGATTGGGGCGGCCGCCGCCTCGTGCTCGAGACCGGCAAGATTGCCCGGCAGGCCGATGGCGCGGTGCTCGCGACCTATGGCGAGACGACGGTGCTGTGCACCGCGGTCGCGGCGAAGACCGGTCGGCCCGGCCAGGATTTCTTCCCGCTGACCGTCAACTACCAGGAAAAGACCTTCGCCGCCGGCAAAATTCCGGGCGGCTTCTTCAAGCGCGAGGGGCGCCCGTCGGAAAAGGAGACGCTGACCTCGCGCCTGATCGACCGGCCGATCCGGCCGCTCTTCGTCGCGGGATTCCTCAACGAGACGCAGGTCGTCTGCACCGTGCTGAGCCACGATCTCGAAAACGATCCCGATATCGTCGCGCTGGTCGGCGCCTCGGCGGCACTGACCATCTCCGGCATCCCCTTCATGGGGCCGATCGCCGGCGCCCGGGTCGGCTATGTCGACGGTCAGTATGTACTGAACCCGACCGCTTCCGATCTGGAGCGGTCGGAGCTCGACCTTATCGTCGCCGGCACGCAGCAAGGCGTGCTGATGGTCGAATCGGAAGCGCAGGAGCTGTCCGAGGAGACCATGCTGGGCGCCGTGACCTTTGGCCATAAGGGCTTCCAGCCGGTCATCGACGCGATCATCGAATTGGCCGAGACCTGCGCCAAGGAGCCGTGGGCGATGGCTGAGGCGCTGCCCGAAAAGGCAGCGATCGAAGACGAGCTGCGCAAGCTCCTCGCCGGGCCGCTTGACGCCGCCTATCGCGCGCAAGGCAAGCAGGATCGCTCGAACCAGCTCGACGCGGCAAAGAACCTGGCGCTGTCCAAATACGCCGAGAACCCGGCCAAGCAGACCCTTGCGGGCAAGTTCTTCAAGGAGCTGGAGAAGGAGATTGTGCGCGGCGCGATCCTGCGCGGCGACCCCCGCATCGACGGCCGAGACACCAAGACGGTGCGGCCGATCACCGCCGAGGTGGGCATCCTGCCGCGTACGCACGGCTCGGCGCTGTTCACCCGCGGCGAGACCCAGGCGATCGTCGTCGCCACCCTCGGCACCGGGCAGGACGAGCAGATTATCGACGCGCTGGAAGGCGAGTACCGGCAGCACTTCATGCTGCACTACAACTTTCCGCCCTATTCCACCGGTGAGGCCGGCCGGATGGGCTCGCCCGGCAGGCGCGAGATCGGCCACGGCAAGCTCGCCTGGCGCGCGGTGCGACCAATGCTGCCGAAAAAGGAAGACTTTCCCTATACGATCCGCGTCGTCTCGGAGATCACCGAGTCGAACGGCTCGTCGTCGATGGCCTCGGTATGCGGCGCCTCGCTGTCGCTGATGGATGCCGGCGTGCCGCTGTCCCGGCCAGTCGCCGGCATCGCGATGGGGCTGATCAAGGAAAAGGACGGTTTTGCGGTCCTTTCCGACATTCTCGGCGACGAGGATCACCTCGGCGACATGGACTTCAAGGTCGCCGGCACCGATCGCGGCGTCACCGCCTTGCAAATGGACATCAAGATCACCTCGATCACCGAGGAGATCATGCGCATCGCGCTCGACCAGGCGAGGGACGGCCGCGCTCACATCCTCAGCGAGATGGCCAAGGCGCTTACCGGCGCACGCGACGAGGTCAGCGAGAACGCGCCGCGCATCACGACGATCACGATCCCCAAGGATAAAATCCGCGAGGTCATCGGCTCGGGCGGCAAGGTGATCCGCGAGATCACCGAAACCACCGGCGCCAAGGTCGATATCAACGACGACGGCGTGATCAAGATCGCCGCGGTCGACGCCGATGCGGCGAAGGCGGCGATCGACTGGATCCGCGGCATCGTCGCCGAGCCGGAACAGGGGGCGATCTACAACGGCAAGGTGGTCAAAGTCGTCGATTTCGGCGCCTTCGTGAACTTCCTCGGCGCCAAGGACGGGCTCGTGCATATCAGCGAGTTGGCGCAGCAGCGGGTCGGCAAGACCGCCGATGTCGTCAAGGTCGGCGACACGGTCAAGGTCAAGGTCCTCGGCTTTGACGATCGCGGCAAGGTCAAGCTCAGCATGCGCCAGGTCGATCAAGCGACGGGAGAGGATCTCGGCAGCGCCCGCCGCCAGGAGCAGCCGGCGACGGCCGGCGCCGCCGCAAAATAAGGGAGCGGGCGCCGCGATGCGCCCCCTCACCCTCCCGCCGGTCGTCGGTCATCGCGGCGCCGCCGCGTCGGCGCCGGAGAATACGCTGGCCGGGTTCCGCCTAGCGAAGGCCATGGGGTGCGCCTGGGTCGAATTCGACGTGCGTCTAACGGCCGACGGTGCGCTGGTGATCTGCCATGACGACCGGCTCGAGCGCACCACCGACGGGCGCGGCCGGGTGCTGAAACTCCCCATGGCGGCGATCCGCGAACTCGATGCCGGACGCTGGTTCGGCGAGCGCTTTGCCGGCGAGCGGGTGCCGACACTCGACGAGGTGCTGGCGCTCTGTTGCGAATTGCGGCTCGGCGCCAATGTCGAGATCAAGGCCGAACGCGGCCAGGCCCGCGCCACTGCGGCGGCGGTCGCCACCTGCTTCGAGCGGCTCTCGGGAAGCCTGCCACCCATCTTGGTATCGAGCTTCATCCCCGAGGCCGTCGGCGAAATGGCCGAACGCGCGCCGTCATCCGCGCGCGGGATGCTGTTCCGCAAGGTTCCGCGCAACTGGAGAGAAATCGCCGAGCGGCTAGGCTGCGCGACGGTCAACGCCGATCAGCTCTACCTCAGCGAACCGATCGTCCGCGACATCCGCGCGGCCGGGTACCCGCTGCTCTCGTACACCGTCAACGACCCTGCGCGGGCGCGACAATTGTTCGGCTGGGGCGTCACTTCCGTTTTCTCCGATGCACCCGATATAATGCTCGCCGCGGTGGTGCCCGAAACCGGAGCCGGCGCGCGGCGCGGAGCATTGGCTTGAGATCGCTCATTCCCCTGATGATTTCCGGGCGCGAGGTGTTGCCGCTGGTCGAGGGCGGCAAGGGCATATCGGTCTCGAACGGCGAGAGTTCCGGCGCCTGGGCTGCGTCCGGCGCGGTCGGCACGTTTTCTGGCGTCAACGCCGACAGCTTCGATATGGCGGGCCAGCCGATCCCGCAGATCTATGACGGGCGCACGAGGCGCGAGCGGCACAACGAGCTGATCAGCTACGCGATCGCCGGCGGCATCCATCAGGCGCGCGTCGCGCATGAGCGGTCGAACGGCGAAGGCCGCATCCACATGAACGTGCTGTGGGAGATGGCCGCCGCCGAGCAGGTGCTGCACGGCGTGCTCGAAGGCGCACGCGGCCTGATCCACGGCGTCACGTGCGGCGCCGGCATGCCCTATCGCATTGCCGAGATCTGCGCGCGGTATGGCGTCTACTACTATCCGATCGTGTCGTCGGCCCGCGCCTTCCGCGCGCTGTGGAAGCGCGCCTACCACAAATTCAGCGAATGGCTCGGCGGTGTCGTCTACGAGGATCCGTGGCTCGCCGGCGGCCACAACGGCCTGTCAAACAGCGAAGACCCCGCGCGGCCCGAGCCGGCGCTCCCGCGAGTGCGCGAATTGCGCAGCATGATGCAGGAGTACGGCGTGGGATCGACGCCGATCTTCATGGCCGGCGGCGTGTGGTACCTGCGCGATTGGGCACATTGGATCGACGACCCCGAGGTCGCGCCGGTCGCGTTCCAGTTCGGCACTCGTCCGCTGCTGACCCAGGAAAGTCCGATCTCCGACGCGTGGAAGCGCAAGCTACTGACGCTCAAGGAGGGCGATGTCTTCCTCAATCATTTCAGCCCGACCGGGTTCTACTCGTCGGCGGTGCGCAACCGCTTTCTCGAGGAATTGCAGCAGCGCGCCGAGCACCAGGTCGCCTATACGGTCGAGCCGGTCGGCGAACATGTCGCCGAATTCCATGTCGGCGCGCGCGGTCGCTCGGTCTACCTCACTTCGCACGACCGCGAATCCGCGCAGAAATGGGTCGCCGAAGGGTTCACCGAGGCGTTGCGCACGCCGGACTCGACGCTGATCTTCGTCACCCCGCCACAGGCCTTCGAGATCCGCACCGACCAGATCAACTGCATGGGTTGCCTCAGCGCCTGCCAGTTCTCGAACTGGGCGCAGACCGAGCAGGGCACGACCGGCAAGAAGGCTGATCCGCGCAGCTTCTGCATCCAGAAGACGCTGCAAAAAATCTGTCATTCGGACGATATCGAAACCGAGCTGATGTTCGCCGGGCACAACGCCTTCAACTTCGCGTCCGACCCGTTCTACGCCAACGGCCACATCCCGACCGTGCGCGAACTGATCGATCGGCTGGTGACCGGCGATTGACCGCCCGCGATTGACCACCCTGGCGGCGCCCCCTATATGTCGCTGATGGACCACGCTTTCCCCGCCGCCACGATCCTGCCGCGCCTGCGGGCCGCCGGCCTCAGGCCGACACGGCAGCGCGTCGCGCTGGCGCGGCTGCTGTTCACCGGCGGCGATCGCCATGTCACCGCCGAGCAGTTGCACGGCGAGGCCGGTGCGGCGACGATCGCGGTGTCGTTGGCGACGGTCTACAACACGCTGCATCAGTTCACCGCCGTGGGCCTGCTGCGCGAAGTCGTCGTCGAACCCGGCCGCTCGTACTTCGATACCAATATCGACGATCACCACCATTTCTTCTGCGAGACGACCGGCATGTTGCAGGACATCCCGGGCGCGGCGGTCAGCGTCGGTCAGCTTCCGGCCGCCCCCGCCGGCACCGAGATCAGCCGGGTCGATGTCATAATCCGCGTCCGCCGGCAGGACCGCGTCGCCTGCCTCTAATTTTTAGAATTATTCTAAATTTACGTTGACTCGGCAGGTCCGCCGGCCCATAAATCGTGGGTCGCAACGGATCGATTTCCCCAGCCAATTCAAGTCACGGAGGGTCGTATGGCTTCCTTGAAAGGTTCGAAGACCGAAGACAATTTGAAGGCGGCTTTCGCCGGCGAGAGCCAGGCGAACCGGCGCTATCTGTATTTCGCGCAAAAGGCCGATGTCGAAGGCTACAACGACGTCTCCGCCGTATTCCGCTCGACCGCCGAGGGCGAGACCGGCCACGCGCATGGCCATCTCGAATATCTCGAGGAAACCGGCGACCCGGCGACCGGACTGCCGATCGGCGAGACATCGAACAATCTGAAGGCCGCCGTCGCCGGCGAGACGCACGAATACACCGACATGTATCCGGGCATGGCGCGCACCGCCCGCGAGGAAGGCTTTGACGAAATCGCGGACTGGTTCGAGACGCTGGCCAAGGCCGAGCGCTCGCATGCCGGCCGCTTCCAGAAGGCGCTCGACACGCTCTGATCGAACTCCTCTCGTATCGAACGATAGGGCGCGGGGCGCAAGCTTTCGCGCCCTTATCGTTTGGTAGAGACAAACGAAAGCAAGAGGCAATACATGCGCGAAGGCAGCCTCGAGGCGCCGACCCGCCACGCGCTCCGCTGGGAAGAACCGGACTTCGCCGACCGGGACAAGACCGAGGCGGAGATGGAGCGGGTGTTTGACATCTGTCACACCTGCCGGCGCTGCTTCAATTTATGCGACTCGTTCCCGCGCCTGTTCGACCTGATCGACAACGCGCCAACCGGCGAGCTCGATGGCGTGGCGAAGGCCGACTACAAGCAGGTCGCCGATGCCTGCACGCTGTGCGACATGTGCTTCATGACGAAGTGCCCCTACGTGCCGCCGCACGAGTTCAATGTCGATTTCCCGCATCTGATGCTGCGCTACCGGGCGGTCGAGTACAAAGAAGGCCGGGTTCCCTTGCCGCAGCGCGAGCTGACCCGTACCGACCGCAACGGCAAGATCGCCGGCAAGATCGCGCCGCTCGCCAACTGGGCGAGCGATCGGCACAACCGGCTGACCCGCCCGATCATGGAAAAAATCACCGGGGTCGACCGCGACGCCGCGCTGCCGAAGTACCATGGCCGCACCTTCGCGATGCGCGCAAAGGCTGCCCCGCCGCCGGTTGACCGCGGCGCCCCGGCCACCGGCCGCAAGGCGGTGCTCTATGCGACCTGCTTTGTCAATTACAACAACCCCGGGATCGGCGAAGCCGCCCAGGCGGTGCTCGCCAAGAACGGGGTCGAGACCGAAATCGTTTATCCGCAGTGTTGCGGCATGCCGCAGCTGGAAGGCGGCGACCTAGCCGCGGTCGCCACGGCGGCGAAGAGCGTCGCAGAGACGCTCGGCCCGTGGATCGACAAAGGCTACGACGTCATCGCGCTGGTGCCGTCCTGCGCGCTGATGCTGAAATTCGAATGGAAGCTGATCGTGCCCAACGACGCGGCGATCGAGAAGCTCGCGACCGCGACCTATGACATCAGCGAATACATCGTCGGCATCGCCAAGGGCGAAGGGCTGGCGCCCGGTCTCTCCTCGCTCGAAGGCGGCGTGACGCTGCACATCGCTTGCCACGCGCGGGCGCAGAATATCGGGCAAAAATCGGCCGAGCTGCTGCGCCTCCTCCCCGACACCGACCTCAAGGTGATCGAGCGCTGCTCGGGGCATGGCGGCTCATGGGGGGTGATGAAGGGCAACTTCGAGACCGCGATCAAGACCGGCCGGCCGGTCGCGCACGAAGCCGTGCAGGCAGGCAAGCGTTACCTCGCGTCGGAATGCCCGCTCGCCGGCATGCACATTCTTCAGGGGATGGAGCTTCAGGCGAAGGACGGACAGGTACCCGGCCGCTCGCAACACCCGATCGAGCTGTTCGCCCGCGCCTACGGCATCGCGACAGCGGGAGCCGAGGTATGAGCGCCGAGACCAAGGCCAAACGCGCGCTGACCCGCGCCGACATCATCCCGCCCGCCGAGTACGCCGCGACGCGGCGCCAACGACGGCAGGCGATCAGCGAATTGAAGAAGCGCCGGCGGATCGAGGTCGGGCCGTTCGCGACGTTCTTTTTCGAGAATTACGCGACGATGTGGCAGCAGGTGCACGAGATGCTACATGTCGAAAAAGGCGGCGAGGCTCAGATCGCCGATGAGCTGGAAGCGTATAACCCGATGATCCCGCAGGGAAACGAGCTAGTCGCGACGATCATGCTGGAGATCGACGACCCGGCGCGGCGCGGCAACGTGCTGGCCCGGCTGGGCGGTATCGAGAACCATGTGTTCCTCGAGGTCGCCGGCGAGCGCATCCCCGGCATCCCCGACCCGACCCGCGAAAACACCAGCCCCGACGGCAAGGCGTCATCGGTGCAATTCGTCTGGTTCCGCTTCACGCCCGAGCAGATCGCCCGGTTCAAGGAGCCGGGCGCACGAATCATCGCCGGGTTCGATCATCCCAACTATGCGCATATGGCGGTGATGCCGGAGGCGGTGCGCGCCGAACTTGCCGGGGATTTCGACTAGCGGCCCCCATGCCGACGCCGCGAACGAGCACCACAATTGCGGCGACGGAAATTCGCGCGTCCTTGGGTGCGCTCTTTCTTGATTATCTCAAAGTATCGCTCCTGGGATTTGGTGGCGGCATTGTTTGGGCGCATCGCATCACCGTCGAGCAGCGGCGATGGGTCAGCGAAGCCGAATTCGCCGATATCATCAGCTTCTGCCAATTCATGCCGGGCCCGAACATCATCGGTATCGCGGTCTGCGTTGGCGCTAAGCTACGCGGGTTGCAAGGTGCGATCGCCGCCTTTTGCGGGTTCACTATTTTGCCGATCGCGATCGGGTTCTGGTTGGGTGTGGTTTACCTCGAGCACACGCAGATTCCGCTTCTCCAGAACATTCTCGGCGGGGTTTCGGCCGCGGCTTCGGGGTTATTGATCGCCACTGGGCTGCGCTTGTTGATGCGGCATCGCACGCACCCGGTCGCGCTGCTGTTTGCGGCGCTGGCCTTTGCTGGGATGGTGTGGGCCAAATTGCCGCTGCTTGTCGTCCTCCTGGGGCTTGCGCCGTTCAGCATCGCCGGCGCGGCGATCACGGGCGCGGCAAGGCGATGAGCGACCCCGCCGCGATCGGCGTGTTGAGCGGTCACCTGGCCCTGCTCTCGTCGATCAGCTTTGGCGGCATTCCTTCGGTGCTTCCGGATATCCGCAACTTCGTCGTCACGGCGCATGGCTGGCTCACCGACCGCGAATTCGCCAATTGCTTCGCGGTCGCGCAAGCGATCCCAGGGCCGAACATGATCCTCATGATGAGCTATATCGGCTGGAAGGTGGCCGGATTTCCGGGCGCAATCGCCAGCGCCTTTGCGACTTTCGGACCGCCTTGCACGATGTATTACAGCGGCTATCGTTTGTGGGACCGGTTCCGCGAGGCGCGGTGGCAGCGGATTACCCGCGCCGGGATCGCGCCGCTGACGATCGGGCTGATCATCGCCGGCGGCACGGTGATGGCGCGCACCGCCGACGCAAACCGGCAGTCGGCCGCGGTTACCGGCGCGGCCGCCGGCCTATTGCTGGCCACGCGCGTCAATCCGCTGTGGATGATCGCCGCTGCCGGGATGTTGGGAGGCCTGGGCTTCCTGTAGGTGAGATCAGGGCACCGTCTCGTTCGGCTCGACACCCCACACATCGGCGCGCTCGATCCAGCCGGTGGCCTCGCCGGCTGTGATGCGGCACCAGCTAGGGCGGCATTCAAGCAGTTGCGCCATCACCCCGGGCTCGACACGGGCGAGGAGGGCGGCGCCGACGTCGGGGCCCTGGCGGATGCCGCGAACCTCGCCGGTGACGATCACCTCGCGCCGGCTGCTGACCATCTTCTCGTGCACCCAGCCCTCGGTGCCCTGCCAGTCCCGCGCGCGGCGCCAGTGGTCGAACTGGCCGAGGATTTCGACCGGCCAATCCCGGCGCACATAAACCCACTCGATCGGATAGCGGTCACCCGGCCCGGCGCGCAGATTGACCTTGTCGGCATGAAGGCTGGCAAAGAACGGCGGCGCCTCGCTGCCCGCAGCGAATGCCCTCCCCGGCCAAGGAACCCAAATGACGACCGCCAGCAGCCCGGCGACCGCCCTCACCCATTGGGCCATGCTTTCCCCCCGGGCCCCGGATGTAGCGATACGGTCGCGCCGCGCCGGCCGTCAAGCCCGGTGGAAATTTGGGAATCGGAACAAGGGCTAAGCGCGTGCCGCGAGCGCCGCTGCGCCACAGGTCGGGCAGTCCGGATCCTTGCCGATTCGGATGCGATGGAAGCGCGCCCGCAGCGCGTCGTAGATGAGGAGCGTGCCGTCAAGGCTGTCGCCGAGACCCAACAGCTCCTTTAGCACCTCGACCGCCTGCAGCGTGCCGAGCACGCCGGCGACCGCGCCGAGGATGCCCGCCTCCTCGCAGCGCGGCACCATGTCGGGCGGCGGCGGCTCGCGGAACAGGCAGCGGTAGCAGGGATGACCCTCGCCGAGATACGGCCGGAAGGTCGAGAGCTGGCCCTCGAACGGGGACAGCGCAGCAGCGACCAGCGGCTTTTCGAGCCGGGCGCAGAGATCGGTCAGCAGATAGCGCGTCGCGAAATTGTCGCTGCCGTCGGCGACGAGATCGTAGCGGCTGATAAGGGCTTCGGCATTGTCGGGGCCGAGGCGGAACGCGTGAGTTTCGATCTTTATCCCATCGTTGAGCCGAACCAGGGTTTCCTCGGCGCTCTCGACCTTGAGGTCGCCGACCCGCCCGGTGGCGTGGACGATCTGGCGCTGCAGATTGGTGATGTCGACGCGGTCGTCGTCGACGATGCCGATGGTGCCGACCCCGGCCGCGGCGAGGTACATCAAGAGCGGCGAGCCGAGCCCGCCGGCGCCGACCACCAGCACGCGCGACCCGAGCAGCTTTTCCTGCCCCTCCTCGCCGACCTCGTCGAGGATCAAGTGGCGCGCGTAGCGGCGGAACTGCTCTTCGCTCAATTCCATGCGGCGCTCCTTAACCCCCCTCACAACCCCTCGAACAGGGGTGTCGACAAATAGCGCTCGGCGAAATCGGGCAGGATGGTCACGATGGTCTTGCCCTTCATGTCGGGTCGCGATCCGATCTCGAGCGCCGCCGCCAACGCCGCGCCGGCCGAGATGCCGACCGCGATGCCCTCGAGCTTCGCCGCCTTTTGCGCCGCGCGCAGCGCCGTGTCGAAGCCGATGCAGATGATTTCGTCGATCAGCGAGGTGTCGAGAATGCTCGGGATGAACCCGGCGCCGATGCCCTGGATCCGGTTCGGACCGGGCGGACTGCCCGACAGCACGGCGCTGTCCTCGGGCTCGACCGCGACCATGCGCAGTCCGGGTTTGCGCGACTTCAGCACCGAGCCGACCCCGGTCAACGTGCCGCCGGTGCCGACCCCACTGATCACGACATCGACCGCGCCCGCCGTGTCGACCCAAATTTCCTCGGCGGTCGTACTGCGGTGGATTTCCGGGTTCGCCGGGTTGTCGAACTGCTGCAGGATCAGCGCGTCGGGGAAGGTGCGCACGATTTCCTCGGCGCGGGCGATCGCGCCGCGCATGCCCTTCGCAGCCGGCGTCAGCTCGATCTCGGCACCCAGAAACATCAGCATCTTGCGCCGCTCGATCGACATGCTCTCCGGCATCGTCAGGATCAGCCGGTAGCCCTTCGCGGCGCAGACAAAAGCGAGCGCGATCCCGGTATTGCCCGAGGTCGGCTCGACCAGCACCGTGTTCGTGGTGATCCGGCCCGCCTTCTCGGCCGCCTCGATCATCGCCAAGCCGATGCGGTCCTTGACCGATGAGAGCGGATTGAAGAACTCGCATTTGCCGAGAATATCGGCCACTGCCCCTGCGTCGGCGGCAAGTCGCGACAGACGCACCAGCGGTGTCGCGCCGATCGTGCCGATAATGCTGTCGTAGACCCGGCCGCGAAATTCGCCGCGCGGCGGCACGGATGTGGCGCTATCCATGGGCGTTTGGTCCTCCGCTCTTGCTATTGATGTAAGCCCGCGCGCAACGCACCGCAACGCGAAAGCAATCCACGCCTGCGCCGAGGCGCGATGGATTTGGCCCCGCTGCGGGCCTAGAGTTCCTCGCCCGCAGGAGAAACCGCCCATGTCCATCGAAGCCATCCCGACCGGCGCCGCGGTCGGCGCCGAGATTCGGGGCGTCGATCTGGCCCAACCCCTCGGCGACAACGCCTTTGCGGTGATCGAGCGGGCCTTTGACACGCACGGCGTGATCTTCTTCCGCGATCAGCGGATCACTCCGCCGCAGCAGGTCGCCTTTACCCGTCGCTTTGGCGAGATCGAGTTCAACATCTTTGGCGAGCGATGGAGCGTCCCGGGCAGCCCCGAAATCGTCGTCGTGTCGAACGCGACCGAGGACGGCAAGCCGATCGGCGTTCGCCGCGCCGGCGAGAACTGGCACAGCGACATGTGCTACACGGCGCGCCCGCCGCACGGCACGATACTGTACGCGCATGAGATTCCGGAGCTCAACGGCCTGCCGCTCGGCGATACCGAATTCGCCAGCGCCGCCGCAGCGTGGGACTCCTTGCCCGACCCAATGAAAGGTTTTCTCGGCAACCGCCGCGCGGTCTTCGATTTCGTCGGCCGTAAGCGCGCCTTTCCGCCGACGCAATCGGAGATCGACCGCTACCCCGCGGTCACCCATCCGATTGTTCGGACGCACCCGCGGACCGGCCGCAAATGCCTCTACGTGATGCGCGACGATTGCACTGGGATCGAGGACATGGCGGCGGACGAGGCCGAAGGACTGATCGCCGCGCTCGCCGACCACATCGTCAAGCCGGCCTTCATCTATCGCCATCAATGGCGCGTCGGCGATCTCTTGATGTGGGACAACTGCACGGTGCAGCACCGCGCAATCCAGGATTACGACCTGCCGCAGCGACGGGTCATGCACCGCACGACGATGGGCGGGTCGGTGCCGGTCTGAAAGCAGCCGTCAGATCTCGAAATCACCGGCCTGCGATATCCGGCCCACGATTCCGGCGCGGTGCGCTCGCGTGCACAGATCCTCGAGCGTCAGCGCATCGAGCCGGCGCATCGTCTCTTCCTGCAGTTCAAGCCATAACGGCCGGAGCACCTGGTGACCGAGCGCGCTGGTGCTTTGCGCCTCGATCGGGTCTTCGACGGTGTCGAGTTCGCGCACCGTGCGCACGATGTCGCCGATGCTGACCCGCCGCCGCTCACGGGCCAGGCGATAACCGCCGCTCGGCCCACGGATCCCGATCAGCACCTTGCTGCGCACCAGCTCCTGCAGCACAGGCTCCAGGTAGCGGCGCGGAATGCCCTGGCGCGCGGTGATCTCAGCCGACCGCACCGGCGCGGCGCCGCCGTTATAGGCGATGTCAAGCACAGCCTCGATCGCGAAGAGGAGCTTTTTGTTGAGCCGGATCATGTCGCTTGTGGTCGGCGTCCCCCCTTTACTTCTGCAGATCAGTTTCGCTGCGACGTGCTGTCGCGGCAAGCGGAAGAAACACCGGTCGAGCCAAACCCTTCCGATTGCCGCTCGCCGCTCTGTGAAAACGCTTTGACGACAGAGAACTCCGGCCGGGCGATGCGTGTGAATACGAGTTGCGCGATGCGATCGCCTGGCCGGATTTCGATGACGCCGCTGCCCGGCGAATTGCGGTTCCACACCGAGATCATCAGCGGCCCTTCATAATCGGCGTCGATCAGCCCGACCGCATTGCCCAGCACCAGCCCCTGGCGATGTCCAAGGCCCGAGCGCGGCAGCACCAGCCCGCACCATTGCGGGTCGCCGATGCGAAAGGCGATGCCCGATGAGACCAGCACCGCCGGCGCCTGCGGCTCGATCGCGAGCGGCGCATCGATGCAGGCATGCAGATCGAGCCCCGCCGCCAGGCTCGAGCCGTAATGCGGGAAACCCCAGCCGGTGAGGCGCGGATCAAGGATCTTGAGCTCGACCTTCACTGCCGGGTGGGGCCCAGAACCGTTGCGATCCGTTTGGCCAGCCGCGCGGCGACTTCGTGCTTGGTCATCGCCGGCCAATCCTCGACCCCGCTCGAATCGACGAGATGGATCGTATTGCTGTCGCCGCCAAACGTGCCGGTGCCCGGCGAAACGTCGTTGGCGAGGATCCAGTCGCAGCCCTTCTTCAGCCGCTTGGCCTTGGCATTGGCGATGACGTTCTCGGTCTCGGCCGCAAAGCCGACGACCAGCGCCGGCCGGTCGTTGCCGCGGTGGGCGATCGTCGCGAGGATGTCGGGGTTCTCGGTGAGGCGCAGCGTCGGCGGTCCCTTTCCGTTTTTTTTGAGCTTCTGCATCGCGACCGTCTCAACCCGCCAATCCGACACAGCAGCCGCCATCACCGCGATGTCGGCCGGCAGATTGGCCTCGGCCGCGGCAAGCATTTCGGCCGCGCTCTCGATCGGCACCCATTTGACCCCTGCCGGGGTCGGCTCTTGGGTCGGGCCGGAAATGAGGACCGTCTCGGCGCCCAGCGCCGCCAACGCCGCAGCGATCGCGTGGCCCTGCTTGCCCGACGAGTGGTTCGACAAATAGCGCACCGGGTCGATCGCCTCGCGCGTCGGGCCGCTCGTCACCAACGCACGGCGCCCGGCGAGCCGCTGGTCGCCGGTAAGGCATTTCTCGATCGCGGCGAGGATTTCCATCGGCTCGGCCATGCGGCCCGATCCGACCTCACCGCAGGCGAGATCGCCGGCATTGGGGCCGATTCTGCGCACACCGCGTGCCGCCAGCGTCGCGATGTTTGCCTGGGTTGCCGGATGCGCCCACATCAGCGCGTTCATCGCCGGCGCGATGAGGATAGGCTTATCTGACGCGAGCAAGGTTGTCGCGGCGAGATCGTCGGCCATTCCCGCCGCCATGCGCGCGATCAGATCGGCCGTCGCCGGCGCGACCACCAACAGATCGGCCTCGCGCGATAGGCGGATGTGGCCCATCTCGCTCTCATCGGTCAGCGAGAAAAGATCACCATAGACTTTGTCTTCGCTCAACGATGCGACCGAAAGCGGCGTGACGAACTGCTCGGCCGCCCTGGTTACTACGCAGCGTACCGCCGCGCCGCGATCGCGCAGCCGGCGGATCAGCTCGAGGCTCTTATAGGCGGCGATGCCGCCCGCGATGATCAGGAGTATCCGCCGGCCCTCAAGCAATGCCGCCTCCATTCCCCATCACGTAAGTATGCTACCGCCCGAGAAAAAGCGCGACGGCGATCGCGATTAGCGCCGCGGCGGCGAGCCAGAGCGGCACGACGAGCCACGGCAGCTCGCGCGCCCGATGCGCGGCCTGGGCGGCAAGCGTCTCGGCATGCAGCACGACACCTTCGGTGGACCAATCCTCGACGAGCTCGCCGAGGTTCCGCAGCAAATCAGGCAGGCCGTCGATCACCTCAACAAGCTTTTCGAGCCGCTGGCGAAGCTGCGCCTCGGGGCCGCGGTGATCCTGCATCCATTCTTCGATCAGCGGCCGTGCCAGGGCCCAGATATTGATCTCGGGATCAAGCTGCCGCCCGACCCCCTCGATCAGCACCATCGTCTTTTGCAGCAGCAAAAGCTGCGGCTGGGTCTCCATTTCGAACTGTTCGGTCACGCGAAAGAGCTGCGCCAAGAGGCGGGCGATCGAGATTTGGGCGAGCGGTCTGCCGAGGATCGGTTCGCCGATCGAACGGGCGGCCTGGGCGAACTCGTCGACCGAGCGGTGGCGCGGCACATAGCCGGCGGCGAAATGGACCTCGGCGACGCGCCGGTAGTCGCCGCTGAGGAACCCGACCAGCATATCGGCGAGGAAGAATCGCGTGTCGCGGCCGAGCCGGCCCATGATGCCGAAATCGACGACCGCGATCGCTCCGCCGGGCTCGACGAACATGTTGCCGGGGTGCAGATCGGCGTGGAAAAAACCGTCGCGAAACACCTGGTTGAAGAATGACTCCGCCGCCTTTTGCAGCAGCGCGCCGATATCGTGCCCGGCGGCGACGAGCGCGGCGCGGTCGTCGACCCGAATGCCGGCGACCCGGTCGGTCGTCAGCACACCGCGCCCGGTGCGCCGCCAATCGACCTTGGCCACATGAAATCCTGCATCGCCGGCAAAATTCTCGGCGAGCTCCGAGGCGGCAGCGGCCTCAAACCGAAGATCCATCTCCAGCTCGACCGAGTTTTCGAGCGTGCGCACAATCTCGACCGGTTTCAGTCGCCGCAACGCCGGGCGCGTTCGCTCGACCAGGCGCGCCAGCCAGCGCAGCAGATCGAGGTCGCGGGCAAAGGCGCGCGCGATCCCCGGGCGCAGCACTTTGACCGCGACCTCCCTGCCCTCGCTCGTCGTCGCGAAATGCACCTGGGCGATCGACGCCGCCGCGACCGGCGCGTCATCGAAGGACTGGAACAGGCTGTCGACCGGAGCGCCGAATTCCGCTTCGATCAACGCCCGCGCCTCGCTTGCCGGAAACGGCGGCAATTTGTCCTGCAGCAGTGCCAAGTCGGCGGCGATCTCGTCGCCGAGCAGATCGGCCCGCGTCGCCAGCATTTGGCCGAGCTTGATGAAGGCCGGGCCGATCGACTCGAATGCGGCAGCGAGCCGCTGTCCCGGTCGCGCGACCATGCCGCGCCGCCGCAACAGCCGCGCCGCGCGCAGCACTGGCTGCGGACCGACCGGATCGAACAGGAACAGCGCATCGTACCGCGCCAGAGTCAGCCCGATGCCGACAACCCGCGTCGCATGGCGAAGACTGCGGAAGAACCCGAACAACGAACCGGCTTACAGCCGCCAGGCCGAGTGCAACGCGGCGACCCCGCCGGTCAGATTGCGAAACTTGACCCGCTCGAGCCCCACCGTCTCGATCAGCTCGCACAGCGCCGACTGCGACGGGAAGCGGCGGATGCTCTCGGCGAGATAGCTATAGGCATCGCGATCCCCGGCCACGACCTGACCGATCAGCGGCAACACGCGAAAGCTGTAAAGGTCATAAGCCGGCGCCAGCCACGGCGCGACCGCGGGAGCGAATTCGAGGCACAGGAATCGCCCGCCCGGCTTCAGCACGCGGCGCGCTTCGGCGAGCGCGCGCTCGATATGGGTGACGTTGCGCAGCCCGAAAGCGATCGTATAGAGGTCGGCGCTACGGTCGGCGACCGGCAGCGCCTCGGCGTCGCCGCACACAAATTCGATCCCGCGGACGATGCCGTCGTCGAGCGCTCGGCTGCGCCCCAAGTCGAGCATCTGTGCGTTGACGTCGCACACGATGACCGCGCCGCCCCTTTCGGGATCGAGGCGTCGCAATGCGCGGCAGGCGATATCGCCGGTGCCGCCGGCGACATCGATCAAGGTCTGGCCGGGGCGCGGCGCGAGCCAGCCGATCAGCTCAGACTTCCACCAGCGATGGATGCCGCCGCTCATCAGATCGTTCATCAGATCGTAGCGGGGGGCGACGCTGTCGAAGACGGCGCGCACCAGCGGCGCCTTCACCGCCTCGGGGACGCGGCGGAAACCGAAATCGGCCTCGGCCTCCGGCTGTTCGCTTGTCTCTTGCCTACGCATAAGGCAGGAAGATAGCCGCATGCCCGAACTTCCCGAAGTCGAAACCGTGCGCCGCGGTCTGGCGCTCAAGATGACCGGCCGGCACATCGTCACTGCCGAATTGCGCCGGCAGGATCTGCGCCGCCCCTTTCCGCCGATGCTGGCGCGGCGGTTGACCGGAGCGGCGATCGGCGAGCTCAAGCGGCGCGGCAAGTACATCCTGATCGAACTGGACGACGACGGAACCCTGCTCTTGCATCTCGGCATGTCCGGTCGGATCACCGCCGGCCCGGGCGGCGGCCCACACGCGCTGCACGACCATGTGGTGTTGACGCTCGACGACGGGACGGTCGTGCGCTTCAACGACGCGCGCCGCTTCGGCCTTCTCGATTACATGCGGCGCGGCGACGAGGGCACGCACCCGTCGCTCGCCGGCATGGGACCAGAACCGCTCGGGCCCGGTTTCGACGGGCGATATCTGGGACAGACGCTCGCCGGCAAGATGACCCCGATCAAGGCGGCGCTGCTCGACCAGAAGATCGTCGCCGGGCTCGGCAACATCTATGTCTGCGAGGCGCTTTATCGGGCCGGGCTGTCGCCGCGACGCCTCGCCGCGACCGTAACCGGCGCCCGCGCCGAGAAGCTCGCCGCGGCGATCCGCGCGGTCCTGAACGACGCGATCGAGGCCGGCGGATCGTCTCTGCGCGACTATGTGCAGGCCGATGGCGAGCTCGGCTATTTCCAGCATCATTGGGCGGTCTACGGCCGCGAAGGCGAGCCCTGCCCCGGCTGCAGTTGCGCCGAGGGCGTGCGCCGCATCGTCCAATCCGGCCGCTCAACGTTCTTTTGCGCCAAGAAGCAGCGCTGAGAGGAGGATCCCGATGAGCGATCAGCACGAGAAAACCGTTCTCGTCGAGCGGCGAGGCGCGGTTGGCATCGTCCGGCTCAACCGCCCCGCGGCGCTCAACGCGCTCAACGCCAAGCTGATCGAAGAACTTGGACAGGCGCTCGACGATCTCGAATTCGATCCGGCGATCGGCGCGATCGTGCTGATCGGCAGCGAGCGCGCCTTCGCCGCCGGCGCCGACATCAAGGAGATGCAGGCCAAGACCTATATCGAGGCCTATACCGAGGACTTCATCACTCGTGGCTGGGAGCGGGTCGGGCAATGCCGCAAGCCGGTTATCGCCGCGGTCGCCGGGTTCGCGCTCGGCGGCGGCTGCGAAGTGGCGATGATGTGCGACATTGTGATCGCCGCCGACACCGCCAAGTTCGGCCAGCCGGAGATCCAATTGGGCACGATGCCCGGCGCCGGCGGCACGCAGCGCCTGCCGCGCTTCATCGGCAAGGCGAAGGCGATGGATTTGTGCCTGACCGGGCGGATGATGGATGTGCAGGAGGCCGAGCGCGCCGGCCTTGTCAGCCGCATCGTGCCGGCGGACAAGCTGATGGAGCAGGCGTTGGCGGTCGCCGAACGCATCGCCGGCCTGTCCCAGACAGCGGTGATGATGGTCAAGGAGGCGGTCAACCGCGCGTTCGAGACCACCTTGGCCGAAGGCGTGCGCTTCGAGCGGCGCCTGTTCCATTCGACCTTTGCGACCGAAGACCAGAAGGAGGGCATGGCCGCCTTTGTCGAGAAACGCAAACCAGCCTTCCGCAACCGTTGACGCCCGTCAGGTTGACGCCTGCTCCCCCGGCCGATATAAGCGCGCTCTCTCAGCTCCGAACGAGCGGCCATGCCTCACCATAAATCGGCGGAAAAACGGCTTCGGCAGACGGAAAAGCGCACCACCGTCAACGGCGCGCGGCTGAGCCGCGTGCGCACCTTTGTCAAAAAGGTCGAGGTCGCGATTGAGACCGGCGACAAGACCGCCGCCCAGTCGGCGTTCCAGGAGGCCCAGCCGGAATTGCATCGAGCGACGACCAAGGGCGTGATGCACCGCAACACCGTCGCCCGCAAATTGTCGCGATTGGCGGCCCGAATCAACGCGCTCTGAGCCGATTGCGCGGCGCTGCGCCGCGACCGTCTGGAACGTTGATTTTTCCCTCCCTGGCAAACTGATCACGCGATAAAAAAATCGCGCGATTCTGGTCTCGACCCTGTTGCCATCGATCCGTCATCTAAGTTAGAGTTTACCTCGTCGGAGCAAAACCACGAGCGCTCCGTGTATAAATCAGTTATCATCGGAAATTTGACTGATCTAAAAGCTTGTGCATGAGAAATATGCACGAGCGCGGAAGAGAATTGGTTAATAAAAAGGAGAGCGGCTACAATGTAAGATTGGAATTTAACGAGCCATTTCTGGCTCTCCTCTCATCATCTCAACGACAATGCTGTAAAATTTGGGGGGCGGGTGTGATGGAGGAAGGGACACAATCCGACCGGACAGGAGGCTTTCCGCAAGGTTCTCCGGCCGATTGGGCCCGTGTTTTGGGTCGTCTCAAACGGGAGGTTGGCGAGACCGCCTACCGGTCCTGGTTTCGCTCGATGACGGTCGAGCGGGTGGCTGGCGGTGAGGGGGTCATCGCCGTGCCGACGCGGTTTTTGCGCAATTGGGTCGCGACGCATTATTCGGATCGGCTTCTGGCCTTATGGCATTCCGAAAACGAGGCAGTACGGCGTATCTCGTTTATCGTCCAGCCGAACGCGGGGCCAGCGCGGCATCACCGCAAGGACAGCGCCGCGGCGCCTCCGGCGCCAGCCGTAAGCGAACCGGATGTTGCGCCCGACATCGCACCGGAGATTGCCGACGACAAGGCCCATCTCTCGGGCCCGCTCGACCCGCGCCTGACCTTCGAGAACTTCGTCGTCGGCAAGCCCAACGAGCTGGCGCACGCGGCGGCGCGGCGGGTCGCCGAGGCCTGCGCCGCGCCGGCCCATTCGGTGCCGTTCAACCCGCTGTTCCTCTATGGCGGGGTCGGGCTCGGAAAGACGCATTTGATGCACGCGATCGCCTGGCACGTCCGCAAATCCGCGCCGGGACGCAAGGTCATCTATCTGTCGGCCGAAAAGTTCATGTACCAGTTCATCCGGGCGCTGCGCTTCAAGTCGACGATGGATTTCAAGGACCAGTTCCGCTCGGTCGATCTGCTGATGATCGACGACGTGCAGTTCATCAGCGGCAAGGAGTCGACCCAGGAAGAGTTCTTTCACACCTTCAATGCGCTGGTCGATCAGAACCGGCAGATCGTGATTTCGGCCGACAAATCGCCGTCCGACCTCGAAGGGCTCGAAGAGCGGATGCGCTCGCGCCTCGGCTGGGGTCTGGTCGCCGATATCCACCCGACGACCTACGAGCTGCGCCTCGGCATCCTCGAGTCGAAATCCGAGCAGATGGGTCTCAAGCTGCCGCAGAAGGTCATGGAGTTTCTCGCCCACAAGATTACGTCCAACGTGCGCGAGCTGGAGGGCGCACTGAACCGGCTCGGCGCCCACGCCCAACTGGTGCGGCGCGACCCCACACTGGAGGCAGCGCAAGAATTGCTGCGGGATCTGTTGCGCGCCAACGAGCGGCGGGTGACGATCGACGAGATCCAGCGCCGGGTCGCCGAGCATTTCAACATCAAGCTGGTCGAGATGACATCGAGCCGCCGTGCCCGTGTCGTCGCCCGCCCGCGGCAGGTGGCGATGTATCTGGCAAAGCAGCTGACCCAGCGCTCGCTGCCCGAGATCGGCCGCAAATTCGGTGGCCGCGACCACACCACGGTGATGCATGCGGTGCGCAAGATCGAGGAGTTGACGCGCAGCGACCGCGCGCTCGCCGAGGATGTCGACGTGCTGCAACGGATGCTTGGGAATTAGCCCCCCGCCTCGCTCTTCGTAACCGCCTCTCCCCCTGCGAATGGACGTAGGGGGACGGGGCTTCCGTGCTATGATGTTTGACCGTCCGCCAGTTCCGAGGCGACGCGCTCGGAACGGCGGACGGGACCCGACTTCGGCCCTTTAACAGTCGCGCCCCAATCATGAAGCTCACCATCGAAAGAGCCGCACTACTCAAGGCGCTGAGCCACGTTCAGAGCGTTGTCGAGCGGCGGACCACGATCCCCATCCTGTCCAATGTGCTGCTGGCGGCGGCATCCGGAAAGCTCGCGCTTTCGGCCACCGATATGGACCTTGAGATCGTCGAGGGGGTGCCGGCGCGAATCGAAAGCGACGGTCGCACCACCGCACCCGCGCACACGCTCTACGACATCGTCCGCAAGCTGCGCGAAGGCGCCCAGGTCGAGCTCGAAACCATCGGCGACCGTAATGAGATGGTGCTGCGCTCGGGCCGTTCGACCTTCACCCTCGCCTGTCTGCCGCCGGAGGACTACCCGGTGATGACCGGCAGCGAGCTGCCGCACCGTTTCACCTTGTCGGCGGCCGAGCTGCGCACCCTCATCGACCGCACCCGTTTTGCGATCTCGACCGAGGAGACGCGCTACTACCTCAACGGCATCTATCTCCACGCGACCAAGAACAACGAGGTGCCGGTGCTGCGCTCGGTGGCGACCGACGGGCACCGCCTGGCCCGTATCGAGATGGTGCTGCCCGAGGGCGCCGCCGGCATGCCGGGGGTCATCGTGCCGCGCAAGACCGTGATCGAGCTGCGCAAGCTGGTCGAGGAAGGCGAGGACGAGGTGCAGATCGCGCTCGGCGACACCAAGATCCGCTGCGCGATCGGCGAGGCGGCGCTGACCTCGAAGCTGATCGACGGCACCTTCCCCGATTATGACCGGGTGATCCCGACCGGCAACGACAAGATGCTCGAAGTGCCGTGCAAGGAGTTCGCCGAGGCGGTCGACCGGGTGTCGACGATCTCGACCGAGCGCAGCCGCGCGGTCAAGCTGGCGATCGACAAAGGCACCCTCACCGTGTCGGCGACCAGCCCGGAAAACGGCACGGCGGTCGAGGAAGTCGAGGTCCGCTATCAGTCGAGCCCGCTCGAAATCGGCTTCAATTCGCGCTACCTCCTCGACATCACCGAGCAGATCGAAGGCGAGGCGGCGCTGTTCGCGATGTCGGATGCAGCCTCCCCGACGGTGGTGCGCGACAGCGCCGATGCGAGTGCCCTTTACGTGCTGATGCCGATGCGGGTCTGATCGGCAAAATCACGCGAATTTTCAGGCTTTTAGACTGGTTTTTGGGGCTCCCCCACCCCATATAAATGAGCATGACGATGGGGGCGTATGCGGGTCACAACGAGGTCGGATTCGCGGTGCTGCCGCCCCTTGGCAGGTATGTCGGCGTGAGCCGTCTCGCCGTGACCGATTTCCGCAATTATCGCGCTGCCCGGCTCGACCTCGACGCCGGTCCTGTGGTGCTGACTGGGCCGAATGGCGCCGGCAAGACCAATCTGCTGGAGGCGGTGTCGTTCCTGTCGCCCGGGCGTGGGCTGCGCCATGCCCGGCTCGGCGATATCGAACGCCGACGCGATGCCGAGGAAATCGAAGCCAGCAGCTGGGCGGTTGCCGCCACCGTCGAAACCGGGCGCGGCCCGGTGCGGATCGGCACCGGGATCGATCCCGCCGGCACCGAGCGCCGGGTCGTCAGGATCGATGGCGAGGCGGCGCGCGGTCAGGCGGCGCTCGGCGAAGTGATCGGTCTCACTTGGCTGACGCCGCAGATGGATCGGCTGTTTATCGAGGGACCCTCGGCACGGCGACGTTTTCTCGACCGGCTGGTGCTCGGACTCGACCCGGCGCATGCGGCGCGGGTCGCTGCCTATGAGCATGCGATGCGCGAGCGCTCGCGCCTGCTGCGCGACGGCCCGGCCGACCCGGTCTGGCTCGATGCGCTCGACGAGACGATGGCCGCGCAGGGCGTCGCCGTCGCCGCCGCGCGGCGCGACGCGGTCGAGCGGCTCGACCGGGCTTGCGCCGAGGCCGAGGGGCCGTTTCCGCGTGCCCGTCTCGCGCTCGTCGGCACTGTCGAGGCCTGGCTCGACGAATTACCCGCGCTGGCGGCCGAGGAGCGCTTCAAGGCGGCGCTGAAACAGGCGCGCACGGCCGATGCGGCCGCGGGCGGCGCCTCGATCGGGCCGCATCGCTCCGACCTCGCCGTTACCCATGCCGAGACCGGCATTCCGGGAGAAACCCTGTCGACCGGCGAGCAGAAGGCGCTGTTGATCTCGATCGTCCTTGCCCATGCCCGGTTGCAGCGCGAAACGCGCGGCGAGCCGCCGCTCCTGCTCCTCGATGAGGTTGCAGCGCATCTCGACGCCGTTCGCCGCGAGGCGCTGTTCGAGGAATTGCTCGGGCTGCAGAGCCAGGTCTGGCTGACCGGCACCGATATCAAGCTGTTTTTTCCGCTGCGCAGCGCCGCCCGGTTTCTGGCGGTCAGCAGCGGCGTCTTGTCCGAAACCACGTTCTGAGAGCGATGAACGACACCACACCCAAACCCAATGGCGCCAACGGTGCTCTGCCACCGAACGGTGGCCCGCCGACCGACGCCGACGACGAGCCGCGCCACTATGACGAGACTTCGATCACCGTGCTGCACGGGCTCGATCCCGTGCGCAAGCGGCCGGGCATGTATATCGGCGACACCGATGACGGCTCGGGTCTGCATCACATGGTCTACGAGGTCGTCGACAATGCGATCGACGAAGCGCTCGAAGGCTTCTGCGACACCGTCACGGTGACCCTCAACGCCGACGGCTCGTGCACGGTCACCGACAACGGCCGCGGCATCCCCGTCGGCATCCACCAGGAGGAAGGCGTCTCGGCCGCCGAGGTCATCATGACCCAGCTCCATGCCGGCGGAAAATTCGACCAGAACTCGTACAAGGTCTCGGGCGGGCTGCACGGGGTCGGCGTCTCCGTGGTCAACGCGCTGTCGACGACCTTGGAGATGCGCATCTTCCGCGGCGGGTCGGAGTGGTTCATGCGCTTCCACGACGGCGTTCCCGAGGCGCCACTGAAGGAGATCGGCCCTGCCCCGCTCTGGCCCGCCGGCGCGAAGCGCGACGGCCAGAAGACCGGAACCGAGATCACCTTTTCGCCGAGCGCGCAGACCTTCACCGGCCTCGAATTCGACTTCACGACCCTGGAGCACCGGCTGCGCGAGCTGGCTTTTCTCAATGGCGGCATCACGCTCGAACTGACCGACCTGCGCGGGGTCGAGCCGAAATCCGTCATCTTCCATTACGAAGGCGGCTTGGAAGCCTTTGTCCAATATCTCGACCGCTCGAAACAGACGCTGCACGCGCCGGCGATCGCGATCCGCGGCGAGAAGGACGGCATGTTTGTCGAGATCGCGATGGAGTGGACCGACTCCTATCACGAGACGATGCTGTGCTTTACCAACAACATCCCGCAGCGCGACGGCGGCAGCCACCTCGCCGGCTTCCGAGCGGCGCTGACCCGCACCGTCAACGCCTACGCCAACGACAGCGGCATCGCCAAGAAGGAGAAGGTCGCGCTTACCGGCGAGGATATGCGCGAGGGCCTGACCTGCATCCTTTCGACCAAGCTGCCCGACCCGAAATTCTCGTCGCAGACCAAGGACAAGCTGGTGTCGTCCGAGGTGCGCCCGGTGGTCGAGAACATTGTCAGCGACCGGCTGCAGCAATGGTTCGAGGAGCACCCGACGGACGCGCGCAAGATCGTCGCCAAGGTCGTCGAGGCCGCCGCCGCGCGCGAGGCGGCGCGCAAGGCGCGCGACCTGACCCGGCGCAAGAGCGCGCTCGACATCGCCAACCTGCCCGGCAAGCTTGCCGATTGCCAGGAGCGCGACCCGGCCAAAAGCGAAATCTTCATCGTCGAGGGCGACAGCGCCGGCGGCTCGGCGAAGCAGGGCCGCGACCGCCGCTTCCAGGCGATCCTCCCCTTGAAGGGCAAGATCCTCAATGTCGAGCGCGCGCGCTTTGACAGGATGCTGGGGTCGGCCGAGATCGGGACCCTCATCCAGGCGCTTGGCACCGGGATCGGCAGCGAGGATTTCGACGCCGAGAAGGCGCGCTACCACCGCATCATCATCATGACCGACGCCGATGTCGACGGCAGCCACATCCGCACTTTGCTGCTGACCTTCTTCTTCCGGCAGATGCCGCAGCTGATCGACAAGGGCTTTCTCTATATCGCCCAGCCGCCGCTTTATCGGCTGCAGCGCGGCAACGCGAAGCCGGTCTATCTCAAGGACGATCCAGCGCTCGAAGCCTATTGCGTCGACGCGGCGTTGCGCGATGCGGTGTTCACCCAGCACGATGGCGGCCAGCGCACCGGCAACGATTTGCGCGACCTGTTGGAGCAGGCCCGCGCGCAGCGCCGCATGCTGCTGTCGCTGCAGCCGAAGGTCGGCAACCTCGAAATCATCGAGCAGGCGGCGATTGCCGGCGCGCTTGGCGCCGGCATTCCCGGGGACCCGGCTCGGTCGATCGCGGCGGCACACCGCACCGCCGAGCGGCTCAACCGGCTCGGCAACCCCGCCCAGGACGGCACCTGGCAGGGCGAGGTGATCGCCGGCGAAGGCCTGGTGTTCAGCCGCACCAAGCAAGGTGTCGGCGAGCGCCGGCTGATCGACGCCGCCCTCTTGCGCTCGAGCGAGGCGCGCCGGCTCGACGGCGAAGCAGCTGCGCTGCGCGAAATCTACGAGGCGCCGGGCAAGCTTGTCGTCCGCGACCGCGAATACCGCATCACCGGCCCGGTCGCCCTGGTCGAGGCGATCATGGAAACCGGCCGCCGCGGCATCGACGTCAACCGCTACAAGGGCCTCGGCGAGATGAACCCCGAGCAGCTCTGGGAAACGACGCTCGACCCCGAAATCCGCTCGCTTTTGCAGGTACGCGTCAACCACGCCGACTCGGCCGAGGAAACCTTTTCCACACTGATGGGCGACCTCGTCGAGCCGCGCCGCGACTTCATCCAGCAGAACGCGCTGAGTGTCGCGAATTTGGATGTCTGAGCCGGCCTAAAAGCTAACCTCTGGCCCATATGAGCCGGCAACGCCGGGAAACCGCAGCCGGATCGGCAAAATACTGCGCGAAACTTGGTGCGGGTCGGCGCCGACCCATAGACACTGCCGATCGCCGCAGCCAGGCTTCAGACCCCCACAGAGGAGGCCAGCAATGCCCGCAACGATCGGTCCGGGTTCAACCGGCGATGATGTGAAGCGCCTACAACGCGCGCTTGCCCGCCAGTTGCTGTGGAACCCGTTCGGCCCGATCACGGGGGTGTTTGACGCGAGCCTGGAAGCCAGCGTCAAGAATTTCCAGCAGGCCAACGGCCTGACGGTGGACGGCATCGTCGGACCCGCCACCTGGGCCAAGCTGCCGAGCTACCGGGAGGCGTCGCCGACCTTGCGTAACGGCTCCAGCGGCCCGGCCGTCGCCTGGCTTCAGCAGGCGCTGAGCGGGGCCGATGTCGTCATCCAATTCCCGCCTTACACCGGAGCGATCGATGGCATCTTCGGTGCGGCGACCGCGAGCGCGGTGAACGCACTGCAGAGTTGGGCCGGCGTCGCCAGTACCGGGGCTGTCGACGACAACACCTGGTTCATCTGGTTGACGCCGGGATCGGCGCAGCAACTGACGCTCGAAGGAGCCTGCGGGCTGCTGCGCAACCTGAACTGACACCAATAGTCGTTGCGACAAGCGCCCCGACGCCTATTTCTCCGCGTGCGTGCCGGAATAGCTGACCCGCCAGATCGTGCCGTTGCCGTCTTCGCTGAACAGCAGCGCGCCGTCTTTCGCGGTGGCGACGCCGACGGGGCGGCCCCAGACGCTGCCGTCCTCGGTGACGAAGCCGGTGACGAAATCCTCGTACTCGCCGGTCGGGACCCCGTCCTTCACGATCGCGCGGACGATCTTGTAGCCGGTGCGCAAATGCCGGTTCCACGAGCCGTGCAGCGCGGCGAACGCGCTGCCGCGGTAATCGGCCGGAAACATCCCGCCCTCATAAAACGCCATTTCGAGCGGCGCCGAATGCGGCTGAATCAGCACATCGGGCACCGTGACCTTGCTGGCGAGATCGGGCCGCTCGCCCGGGTGCCGCGGGTCCTCGTGGTTGCCAATATAGTACCAGGGCCAACCATAGAACGCGCCCTCGCGTACCCGGGTGAGATAATCCGGCGGCAGGTTGTCGCCGAGCCCGTCGCGCTCGTTGGTCGAGCACCACACATCGCCGGTCTTCGGCTCAAACGCGAGGCCGACGCAATTGCGGATGCCCGCGGCGAAAATCCGCCTGCCCTGCCCTTGCGGATCGAAGACCAGCACATCTGCGCGGCCTGCCTCGTTGCCCCAGGCGGCGCCCAGACCGTTCCCGGCCTCCCACTGCTTAACCTGATCCTCGCTCCAGTGCGGCATATTTTCGGCGACATTCGTGGCCGAGCCGACCGAGAGGAACATCCGCTTGCCATCGGGCGAGAAGGCGATATCGCGCGTCCAATGATTACCGGTGGCCGCCCCGAGTTCGGCGACAATCGTTTCAGCCGGGGCGCTCGCGGTCAAATCGCCGCTCTTATAGGGGAAGCGCACCACCGAATCGGTGTTGCCGACATAAACGAATTGCGGGTTCGGTCCAGGCGGATAAAAGGCGATGCCGAAAGGCCGGTTGAGGCCGCTCGCGAAGACCTCGCTGCGCTCGGGCTTCGCCGCTCCATCGGACGCGCGAAGCACGCGGACGCGCCCTGCTGAACTTTCGGCGACAAAGATGTCGCCATTGGGCGCGACCCGGATCGCCCGCGGGTTGTCGAGATGATCGGCGAAGAGCGTCACCGAGAACCCGGCCGGCACCGACAAGCGCGCGTCGGGTGGCTGGGCGATGACCCGCGCTGTCTCGCGCACCGCAGGAGTCGCAAAAGGTGGCGGCAGATCGGCGGCGGTGATCTTGCGCCGGATCCCCGGCGCATCCGCCTTCCAGTCGCCGTAGGCGGCCTGGCCGGTCAGCAATTGCGGCGCGGCGGCAAAGGTCGCAGCTCCGCCGATGCAGATCACACCGATCGCAATCGCGACTTTACGGACACGTGTAGGCATCGCGACCTCCCGCTTGACGGCGACACCACGCAAACAGCATGGTGTCGGATCCGTCTCAGACTATGCCGCGATCGATGGGAGTTGCTACTCCGCGGCTTCCTTGAGTTCCGCGCCGGGCAGCGCTTCGGCACCGGTCCACGGGTGCTCGGCGACGTCGAACAGCACGCCTTCGGGGCCGTAGAGCTTGACCTCGAAGCCGCCGGCGCGGTCCGCGTTCTCCTGGTCCATATAGTGCGTGCCGCCGAGCGCCTCGACCGCCTTCTGCGCCTCTTCGAGGTTCTCGACGAGGATGCCGAAATGGTGCAGCCCGGTGTAGTCCATGCCCTTGCCGATCTGGTCGCTCTTGAAGCGCAGGATCGCCAGGTCGATCGTGCCATCGCTGAGGTGATGGCCATAGGCGAGCGGCCCGTCGCCGCTGCGCACCATCTTGAAGTCGAAGGCTTTGATGTAGAAATCGGCCATCGCGTCGGGGTCTTTGCAGGCGATGGCGAGGTGGCGCAGTTTGGCCATGAGTCGGTTCTCCTCTCTTACTCGGCGGCGTCCTTGAGCGGCTCGGGAAGCGGTTCGGCGCCGGCCCAGCCATGCTCGGCGATGTCGAACAGGATGTGCTCCGGCCCGAAGAACTTCTTCTCGAAATAGCCCGCCTGGTGCCCGTCCTGGCCCTGGTCGATGTAATGCTCGGCGCCAAGGCTATCGAGCTTCTTGGTGAACTCCTCGACATCCTCGACCAGCACGCCGAAATGGTGGATGCCGCGAAACTCCATGCCCTTGCCGAGCTGGTCGGTCTTGAACTTGAGTATCGCCATGTTGAGCGTGCCGTCGGAGAGGAACACGCCGTCGGCCAGATGGCCGTTCGGCCGGCCGACTTCCTTGAAGTCGAAGGCCTTCTTGTAGAATTCGGCCATCGCCTCCGGGTCCTCGGCGGCGATCGCGATGTGACGGAGCTTGGGCATGGCGTCCTCCAGAGATCGGTGCTGGGTAATGTCTATCATGTTAGCGCGCCGAGCGAAATCTCGGCCAGCAACCGCGCGAGGTTCTTGCCGACTCGGGTCAAGGCTTCCTCAACCGTGAACAGACCGAAGCGATCGAATTCCGGCAGGCGCGTACCGTTGGGCAGGCTGAAAAACGCCGAGCAGGCGAGCGCCCCGGGATCGGGCAGCGTCGCGACCGGCCAGCCGAACAGCGCCAAATCCTTGTTGCGCAGATAGGCGAAGGTGCCGAGCGGCACCAGCGCGCCTTCGGGCGCGGCGAGCCCGGTTTCCTCGCGCAGTTCGCGGCAGGCCGCCTGGGCCAAGGTCTCGCCCGGGTCAACCCCGCCCTTCGGAATGTCCCAGCGCGGCGAACGCGTCGCGTGGCCGAGCACCAGGCGCTGGCCGTCGGTGACGATGACGCCGCAACTGATCGTCTTCGCTGCCACGACCGGTCAGGGCATCGCCCCGCCGGTGGCACCGCCATAAAAGCCGCCGAACCGGTTGTTGTTGTCCGAATCCTTGTCGGAACTCGCACAGCCGGCGACGGCGAGACAGGCGACCAGCACCAGCGCGGCGAGGAGACGCATCACATTCCCCCTCCGCCGCCGCCCGAGCCGCTGGAGCCGTCATGTCCGGGAGCCACAGGATCGATCGGCGGCGGGTGGTAATCAACCGCGGTGCAGCCGGCGACGATCATGCCGACGAGCAGTGCCAAAGCCAGCCAGCGTGTCATTGCGCCGCCTCGTAGCGCGCGACCTGCTCGGCGTTCTGCGCGCGGAAGCGGGCGACGGCCGCGGCATGGGCCTCCTGCTCGGCCACGCCGCAATCAGCATGCGGCCGTGGCTCGTCGTTGAAATTCCCGTAGCGGTCGACGCCGCGCACCAGCATCGCCGATTGCCGGACGCTGGCGCGGCAGGTCGCCGAGGTCGGAATGTAGCTGATGCCAAAGCCGATGCGCCGGTCGCTCGACAGGTTCGGGCCCGAGCGGTGGATCAGATGGGTGTGGTGCAGCGACATCTGCCCGGCCTTCAGCGCCATGAACACGCTGCCTTCGCGCGCGAAATCGACGGTCAGGGTCTGGCCGCGCGACAAGAGGTTGTCGGGCGCATCGAACTGGCCGTGATGCAGCTGGCCGCGCTTATGGCTGCCCGGCACGACCTCGACCGCGCCGGACTCGACCGGCACATCGGTCAGCGCGACCCAGGCGGTGATGTGCACCGCCGGGTCCAGGCCGAAATATGTGGCGTCCTGGTGCCAGCTGACATAGGCCGGGTCGCCCGAAGATTTCGGCCAGATCGTGAAGTGGAAGAGGCGGATGTCCGGGCCGATCAGATCCTCGACCGGGTCGAGCACCGCCGGGTGGCGCACCAGCGCATCAACCCAGGGAAACAACAGATGCGGCTTGAAATTATGGCCCTTGCCGAACTCCCGCCCGTCGCGCCGCTCGAACCCCTCGAGCCGGTCGCGAAACCCCCGCGCCTCCTCGGGGCTAAACGCGTCGATCGGATAGAGGAACCCGTCGCGGTGGTAGCGCGCGATGTCGGCGTCGGAGAGAGCTTTGCCCATGCCACTCGTCCCTCTGGTCGAGAAAGATAGCGCCGCGGCGCGCCGATCGCCATCGCGGCCACCATTCTGGCGAAATTTTTCGTCATGGCGCACACTCAGCTCGGGAAAATCGCGGCTGCCGGGAGGTGTGCGCTATGAGTTTTCTGACGCAGCTGCCAGAGGCGCTGTATCCCCAAACCAAGCTCCCAAAATTCCCGGCGGGCGCTGCGTTTGATCTTGAGACCGCACGGGCCCTGATATGGCTGTCGCAGCTCGCCTATGAGACAGACACGGCAAAAATCAAACGCATCTGCGGCACGCTTGGGATAGGGCTTATCGGCGACCCGATCCACAAAAGCGTTGCCACCGCCCTGCCGATCGCCAGCACCTACGTCATGGTTTTCGACGTGTCCGGATCGACTGTCGTTTCGTTTGCCGGAACCGATCCCGTCGTGGTGGCGAATTGGGTTTCGGATTTCGACATCAGATCGACCGATGGCGGCGCGGCCGAGGGATTTTTGGCTGCCCTGCAAGTAGTAGAGTTCGACCTTCTGGCGCGGCTGCCCGCAGGCCAGCCCGTCGTGGTGACCGGACACAGCCTCGGAGGAGCGCTCGCGGTGCTCCTGGCGCAGCGACTGGATGCGGTCAAACTGGATGTCCAGGCGGTCTATACCTTTGGGATGCCGCGGCCCGGCCGCGAGCCTTTCGCCGCCCCCTACAACGCTGGCGAGCTGGCCAAACGAACCTTTCGTCTGGTCCACGGCAATGACATCGTCCCACGGTCGCGCCAAGCAAATTCGGCTTTCAGCATGTCGGCCGCTATGCGAAAGCACCCGAGAACGGGAAATTCACGGTCGCCGAAGATGCCGCCGGTTCGAACGAGCCCGAGTTCGAAGAGGGTGTAGCGAATGAGTTGCGCAACTTCGTCCGCGACCCGGCGGGTCAGATCGGCGCTTACGTCCAGCGTTTGCGCGATGCAGCCGACGCGTTGCTCGGGCGCCCCGCTCCGCAGACGCGCTCCGACCCCGCTGGGATTGTAATCGATATGCTGCCGCCGCGCGTGCGCGATCACATGCCCGACCGGTACATAGCCGCCTGCACGCATTGAGGAGCAAAACATAGCCGCCTGCACGCATTGAGGAGCAAATATGTTCGATCAACTCCGCTGTTACCGCCCGCTGATCGTCGGACGGCGCGGCGCCGCGGCGGCGAACCATCCGTTGGCGGCGCAAGCCGGGCTGATGGCGTTGCGCGCCGGCGGCAACGCGGTCGATGCGGCGGTCGCGACGGCGCTCGCGCTTTCGGTCGTCGAGCCGATGATGTCGGGGTTGGGCGGCGACGCGTTCTATCATGTGTTCGACGCCAAAAGCGGCAAGTCGGTCGTTTTCAACGGCACCGGTCCGGCGCCGCAGGCCGCCACCCGCGAGCGCTACGGCGCCGGCATTCCGCGCACCGGGCCGCTCTCGGTATCGGTGCCGGGGATGCTCGGCGGGCTCGAGCTGATGCACCGTGATTATGGGAAGCTGCCCTGGGCGGAGCTGTGCGGCGAGGCGATCCACCTCGCGCGCGACGGGTTTGGCGCGACGCCGAACTACCGTCATTTCGCCGGCGACCACCTCGCTTGCCTGCGGGCCGACCGGCGCAGCGCCACGATCTTTCTGCGCGACAACGACGCGCCGGGGGTGGGAACCTTGATCGTCCAGCCCGAGCTGGCGCGCAGCTTGGAGGAAATCGCGGCCGACGGCGCCGAGACCTTCTATCGCGGCGCCCTCGCCCGGCGGCTCGGCGAGGCGCTGCCCGAATGCGGTACGCTGATCACGCAAGCCGACCTCGCCGAATTCGACGCCGAAAGGCAGGAACCGCTGGGGATCGACTATCGCGGTTTCCGCGTGCTCGAAGCGCCGCCGAATTCGACCGGATTTGTCGTGCTCCAGGAGCTGAAAATCCTCGAAAACTTCGACATCGCGGCGATGGGGCTCGGCTCGGCCGATCTGGTGCATGTGATGGTCGAGGCCAAGAAGCTCGCCTTTGCCGACCGCGAGCGCTGGGGCGCCGATCCGCGCACCCTTGACGCGCCGTTCGGCGAGCTGCTGTCGGCCGAGTATTGCGCCCGGCTCGCCGCCCGCATCGACATGGCGCGCGCCGCGCCGACCCGCGCGACCGCCGAGGCCGCCGGCGACACCACCTATTTCTGCACCGCCGATGGCGAGGGCAACGCGGTCTCCGGCATCCAGAGCATCAACAGCGGCTGGGGCTCGGGGGTGATGGCGGGCGACACCGGCATCCTGCTCAACAACCGGATGAGTTACTGGCATCTGCGGCGCGACCACCCCAACACCCTGCGCCCGGGCAGGCGCGTGCGGCACACGATGAACCCGCCGCTGGTGCTCAAGGACCGCCAGCTGTGGGGCGTCTTTGGCACCCCCGGCGCCGACAACCAGGTGCAGATCAATTTCCAGATCGCCACCGCGATGATCGATTTCGGGCTCGACCCGCAGCAGGCCGCCGAGATGCCGCGCTGGACCTCGATGGTGCCGGGGCAATACGCCAATTATCCGCATGACGGGCCCGACGTGCTGACTATGGAGCGGCGCTTCCCGGAGGATTTGCGCCGCGAGCTCGCCCGGCGCGGGCATCCGGTAAATACCGTCGGCGACCTCGAAGGGCCGTGCAGCGTCGAAATCATCCGCCGTGACGGCGACATGCTGCTCGCCGGCTCTGACCCCCGCCGCGACGGCTGGGCGCTGGCGTGGTAGGAATGAGAGAAACCAATATAAGATATTGAAAAACATTTCTTTTCTTTGTTATTCAACAGCGACAACCAGGTCGCCGAGGCCAGCCACCTGACCCTAGGTGGGCGTGCTGCCGGCGGAGATCAAGAACAAAATAGGAACTTTTTTCACCTTCAGCTTTTGGCGATGTTCCAGAACACGATGATGTGCGAGCGCAGGATACCGCTGAGCGTGTCGCGCGCGGCGTAGGGCTGTATTTCCTGACCGATCGGGATCACCGGCACCGCCTGCCAGAGGTGCTGCTCCAGCGCCTCGAGCGCGGTGCGACGCGCTTCCTCGTCCGGCGCGTCGACATAGGCCTCGCGCAACGCCTGGGTCTCCTGGTCGCACGGCCAGCCAAACCAATTCTTGCCCTCGCAGCTTGAATCGATCGCGAAGCTGGTTAGCGGGTTGTACATGCCGGAGCCGGCGACCCCGGTGTGAAAGATGTTCCACCCGCCCTGGTCCGGCGGGTCCTTCTTGGCGCGGCGCGCGATCATCGTGCCCCAATCGCTGTCGGCGATATCGACGTTGAGGTCGATCTGCTTCAAATTCGCCGCGGTCACATCGCCGAGCGCGCCAATGCTGGGTATCTCGTGCGTGTTGATCAAGGTGATCTTTTCGCCCGCGTAGCCCGCCTCGGTGAACAGCGCCTTGGCGCGAGCGAGGTCCTGGTGGCGATAGGGTTCCGACCCGGCCTCGGTCTCGTTCGGGCTGCCGCAGACAAAGAACGAATAGCAGGTCCGCCACCAGCGCTGGTCGCCGTAGGCGGCGGCCAGGTAATCGGGCTGGTTGACGGTCATCGCCAGCGCCTGGCGCGCCTTCTCGTTGTTGAACGGCGGGTAGAGCGAATTGGGCCGGATGATCCCGATGGCTTCGATCTGCGCCCAGGGTCGGAGCACGATCCCCGGCGATTTTTCGAGGACCGGGATCTGGTCGTGCGGCAGCGCATCGATGTAATCGACCTCGGCGCGCTGAATGGCGGTCGATTTGGTGAACGGGTCGGGCAGCACGGTGAACTCGACCCGGTCGACCTTGACGATCTTGCCGCCGGCGAGACCGCTTGGCGGCTCGGAGCGCGGGACGTAATCGGGGTTCTTCTCGTAGACGACCTTGGCGCCCGGGTTCCATTCGGACGCGACAAAGCGGAACGGCCCCGAGCCGATCGTTGTCGTGATCGCCTTGTAGGGGTCGGTCGCGGCGTCCTCGGCGCGCATGATCACCGCGTCGGTCGCGCCGAGCGCGGTCTCGACAAACGCGAAGGGCCGGTTGAGGCGGATGACGAAGGTGTTGTCATCGACGGCGTCGATCGAGGCCAGGTATTTGGCGAGCGTCTGGCCGAGCACGTTGCGCACCATCCAGCGCTTCAGCGACGCGACCGCGTCGCGGCCGGTGACCTGCTGCCCGTCATGGAATTTGAGCCCCGGGCGCAGGGTGAAGGTGTAGACGAGCCTGTCGGGCGAGACCGTCTCGGTATCGACCATCTGCGGCCGCGGCTGCAGCTTCTCGTCCCACGCGAACAGCGTGTCGTAAATCATCTGCCCGTGCATCAGGGTGATCGTCGCGGTGTTGGTGTGCGGGTCGAGGATCTTCAGATCGGCATGCGGCACGACGCGCAGCACCACCTGGTCCGCCTGTGCCCCGCTCGCGGCGCAGACCAGCCCGATCAGCAACAGGCAGGTTCTCACCCAGCGTGATGTCATGGCGGCGCCCCCTGATCTTGGGCGATATGCGTGCAACTCCGATGCCGCCCGCCGTCAATTCGCGCCATAATGAATGGTCGCTGAGGGAGGTGTCGCCGGTGAAGCGGGTTCTGACCGGAAGGTTCATGCACGAGACCAACACGTTTTCGATCGTCAAGACCGACATGGCGCTGTGGCGGCGGCGCGATTTCCACACCGAGAACGAGATCCCGGCCGTGTTTCGTGGCACCCGCTCGGCGTTGGGCGCGAGCTTCGAGGCGGCCGACAAATACGGCTGGACGCTCATCCATCCGGTCTCGGCCAACGCCAACCCGTCGGGGCTCGTCACCGACGACGCGTTCGAGACGATCGGCGGGATGATCCTCGCCGCCGCCGAGCGACAGGGGCCGATCGACGGCGTCCTCTTCCATCTGCACGGCGCGATGGTGACCGAGGGGCACGAGGATGGCGAGGGCGAGCTGCTGGAACGGCTTCGCAAGGTGCTCGGCCCCGATGCGCCGATCGTCGTGACCCTCGACCTCCACGCCAACGTCACGCAGAAGATGGCCGACAATGCGAGCGCGCTGATCGCGTTCCGCACCTACCCGCACATCGACATGTACGAGCGCGCCTGGCAGGGCGCCGAGCTGCTCGAACAGGTGATGCAGGGCAAAATCCGCCCGCGCACCGTGATCGCGCGGCGGCCGATGATCCACGGGCTCGACTGGGGCCGCACCCAGAAGGGGCCGATGGCCGAGCTGATCGCCCGCGGCGAGGCGCTGGAGGCCGGCGGCCAGGCGCTGGCGGTCAGCATTTGCGCCGGGTTCGCGCTCGCCAATATCCGCGATGTCGGGCCGTCGGTGACGGTGACGATCGACGAATTCAAGAGCGACGGCGCCGCCGGCCAGGCAATCGCCGAAGACTTCATGGATCACGCCTGGGCGACCCGCGACTTCACGACCGTCAATATGCTGAGCGTCGCCGAGGCGGTCGCCCGCGCGAGCCAGGGTAGGCCCGGCGACAAGCCGCTGGTGATCGCCGATTTCACCGACAATCCGGGCGGCGGCGGGTATGGCGACGCGACGGCGTTCCTCAAGGGGCTCGTCGATGCCGGGGTCGAGCGGGTCGCGTTCCACGCGATCTGCGATCCCGCGGCGATCGCCGAGGGAATGCGCGCCGGCCTCGGCACGGCCACGCTGACAATCGGCGGCAAGATCGACCCGCGGCTGGGCGGCGGCCCGTTGACCCTGACCGGCGAGATCACTTGCCTCAGCAACGGCAAATTTATCGCCTACGGCCCGATGGGCGGCGGGGTCGAGCGCAATTACGGCCCGTCGATTGTGTTTCGCGTTGGCGGCATCGACATCATCCTGATTTCGAATAACGGGCAGGCGACCGATCTCGGGCAGTTCACCTCGCTCGGCATCGACCCCGCGCGCTACTCGACGGTCGCGGTCAAGTCGATGCAGCATTTCCGCGCCGCGTTCGAGCCGATCGCGCGCGAGGTGGTCCTCGTCGACACCGGCGCGCTGTGCCAGGTCGAGTACAAGGACGAGCTGTTCGACAAGGTGCGCCGACCGGTCTGGCCGCTCGACCCGCAGCCGCTGTGAGTCATCCGATGAAATTTTTGTTCGCCGTCGCGCTGTTGCTGGCCGGAGCGAGCGCCGCGCTGGCGCAGGGCCTGACCGCCGAAGATTTGAAATACCTCCAGGAAACTCAGGGGCTCACACCGCGAAGCGCGGTGATCTTCGAGCTGAGCCCGAACGAGGCCCAGGCGCTCCACAGCGCGATCGACGATCTGAAAACCTACCCCGAGGGCCAGGCCCGCCAGGTGAAGCGCTACCTGTGGGTCGCCTACGGGCACGAGTGCAAACGCTGGGTGGAAGCGCATCCCGGGCAGGACTGTTCGCCTGCCGCCGACCCGGCGATCCAGCCGGGCAAGGCGATCAGCGACAAATTGTGCGCCAGTTGCCACCTGTTCGGCGGCGAGAAGGCGGTGTCCTATCGCCAGATGGCCAGCGAGCGCGACTGGAACCCGCACAAGGTCGAGCACGCGCTGCGCCACAGCCCCGACATGGTGCCGCTCAAACTGACCCCCGAAATGCTCGACCAACTGGCGGCGTACATCAATTCATTCAAGCGCGACTAAAGTCGCGTCCTGGCGAAAGCTGGGATCCATCTATCTGTTTGCTCGTGCGGTTGAAACATGGGTCCCGGCCTGCGCCGGGATGCGTACAAAAACTAGTGCCGGAAATGCCGCGTGCCGGTGAACACCATCGCGATGCCGGCCTTGTCGGCGGCGGCGATGACTTCGTCGTCGCGGCGCGAGCCGCCGGGCTGGATCACCGCGGTGATGCCGGCGTCGATCCCGGCTTCGAGCCCGTCGGCAAACGGAAAGAACGCGTCCGACGCCAGCACCGCGCCGCGCGCTGGCGAGTGCGCCAACCCTGCCGCCCTTTGCATGTCGGCGGCCTTGGCGACCGCGATCTTGGTGCTGTCGACCCGGCTCGGTTGACCGGCGCCGATGCCGACGGTCGCGCCATCCTTGGCGAAGACGATCGCGTTCGACTTGACGTGCTTGGCGACCGTGTCGGCGAAGATCAGATCGGCGATCTCGACCGGGGTCGGCGTCCGCTTGGTCACGGTCTTGAGATCGTTTGACGCCGCGACAACCCGGTCGCTTCCCTGCACCAGAAAACCGCCGGCGAGTGAACGGAACATCGTGCCGGGCGCCGCCGGATCGGGCATCCCGCCGGTCACCAGCAGGCGTATCAGGCGCTTGCGCGCGATCGCCGCGATCGCCGCCTCGTCGGCCGCGGGCGCGATGATCACCTCCACGAAAATCTTGGCGATTTCCTCGGCGGTCGCCGCGTCAAGCGCGCGGTTGACCGCGACGATGCCGCCAAACGCGCTGACCGGGTCGCAGGCCAGCGCCCGCTCCCACGCCGCGCGCAGGCTCGCGCCGGTCGCGACACCGCACGGGTTGGCGTGCTTGACGATGACCACCGCCGGCTCGCGGAACTCGGCGGCAAGCTCGAACGCGGCGTCGGTATCGGCATAGTTGTTGTAGGACATCTCCTTGCCCTGCAGCAGCCGCGCGCTCGCGACCCCCCGGCGCTTCTCGTCGGTGCGGTAGACGGCGCCCGCCTGGTGCGGGTTCTCGCCATAGCGCGCGACCTCGACCAGCCGGCCCGAAAAGGTGAGGGTCGCGGGAAACTCGACCCCCTCCCCGCGCATCATCCAACCGGCGATCGCGGCGTCATAAGCGGCGGTCAGAGCGAATGCTTTCGCCGCGAGCCGTCTGCGTGTCTCGATTGAGATTTCGCCGCCCCGCGCGGCCATTTCCGTCTCGATGAGCTCGTAATCGGCGGGATCGGAGACGACCGCGACGAATTCATGGTTCTTCGCCGCAGCGCGGATCAGCGCGACGCCACCGATATCGATGTTCTCGACGCAATCCTCGCGCCCCGCGCCGGACGCGACAGTCGCGGCGAACGGGTAGAGATTGCAGACCAGGAGATCGATCTCGCCGATACCATGCTGGGCGAGCGCGGCGAGATGGTCCTTGCGGTCGCGGCGCGCCAACAACCCGCCATGGATCGTCGGGTGCAGCGTCTTGACCCTTCCGTCGAGTATCTCGGGAAAGCCGGTCACCGTCGCGACCTCGGTGACCGCGAGCCCGGCATCGGCCAGCGCCTTCGACGTGCCGCCGGTCGAGACCAGCGCAACGCCGCGCGCGGCCAGCGCCGCGGCGAACGGCACCAAGCCGGCCTTGTCGCTGACCGAGATCAGCGCCCGGCGGATCGGATGCGGCGTGGCAGGCATGGCGCCGGTATAGGGCCGCGCGGGGGCCGCTTCAAGCACGCCGCGAAACCGTCAATCCCTGGCGCGGCTCAGCTCGACGAGGAGCAGCAGCACGATCGCCGCGGCAAGCGCGAAACCGTCGAATCCCGACAGGTTCTCAGCCATCCAGGCGCAGAAGATCAGCACCGCGTCGGCGGCGGCGACCCGCAGCACCACCGCGCCGTGGCCGAGCCCGCGCTGCACCGCGCGCTGATAGAAATGCTCGCGATGCGCCTGCCACACACGCTCGCCGCGCAGCAGACGGCGCAGCAAGGTCAGGGTCGCATCGGCGAGAAAATACGCGGGGAGGATCAGCGTCGCCTTCCACCAACCGCGCCGCGCCATATCGAGCAGCAGGTAGCCGAGGCCGTAGCCGAGCGGCACGCTGCCGACATCGCCCATAAAGATCCGCGCCGGCGTCCAGTTCCACACCAGAAAACCGAGCGCCGCCGCCGCGACCCCCGCTGCCGCCGTGGCGATCGCGAGATTGCCGGCAACGCCGAGGCTCGCCACCAGCACCAGGCCCAACCCGATGGAAGCCGCCTCGCTGGCGGCGATGCCGTCGATCCCGTCCATGAAATTGAACAGATTGAGAAACCAGACCCAGATCAGCGCGGTCGCGACCGCGTCGAGCCCCGGAGGCAGCCAGCCCTGAAACACCGCGCCACGCGGCAGCACCCAAATCCCCACCGCGACCGCCGCGAATTGTGCGAGCAAGCGCAGCGCGGGCGACAAGCCGCGCAGATCGTCGATCCACGAGACCGCGGCGAGCCCGACCATGCCGAGCACGATCGCCAGGCTCGCCGGCGGCAGGATCGCGGCGAACCACAGCCCGCCCCAGACAATCGCGATCGTCCCGACGATCGCGATGCCGCCGCCGCGCGGGGTCGGCACCGCGTGCGACGAACGCTCGTTCGGCACGTCGAGCACCGCACGGCGTCGCAGCAGCGTCACCAGCGCGCGGGTGCCGAGACAGGAAAGGACGAAGGCAACGCCGGCGACGACGGCTAGTAAAATTCCATCCGTTATCGCGAACCTCAAACCAGCGCGCCGCTCGGCGCCCTGCCCTCGCGCCGGATCGCCCAGCGCACCGCGGCGCCGCTCGGCCCGGTGATGCCGCTCAGCACCACCTGCTGCGTCTTCTGCAGCTCGCCCGAACCGAGATAGATGCTGTCGCCGAGGCTCATCTCGGCGCCGCTGGCGCGCAGCCGCCAGACCATGCCGCTCGGCAGCCGCAGCAGCGCCGCGCCGCCATCCTCGACCAAGGTCGCGACGATCGACGGATGCAGATGGAAGCGGACATCGAAGCTGACCCCGGCGCGGCCGGTCAGCTTATCCTCGCCGCGCAAATCGTCGCCTTCGGCCGACAAATAGAGCTCGCGCGCATAGGTGACGCCGAAGCGCTGGCGGTAGCCGTCATGGCTGACCGCGATCCACTGGTGCCCGTCTTCGTCGGCGCGCTCGCAGCGCACGGTCGGCGGGGCGCGGCCGAGCGAGCCGTCATCGTTGATCTCGATCGCGTTGGTATCACCCACCACCAGCACCGAATGCGCCGCGCTCGACCGCGACACCTGACGCCAGGCGCGCTGGGTCCCGCGGTAGCCGCCGCAATTGACGATGATGCGCTCGCGGCCGTGGCTCATCTCGAACGACAGCGGGCCGGCATGGGCATGCTCGTCGAAGCCGTGCGCCGGCGGCTTGCCGGCGTCGACCACGACGAGGCTGTGCCCGGCATGCATGCGCTCAAACCCGGATTGCGGAGCGTGCATCGGCGCCCTGCCCTTGGTCTCCGACCGGGTCAGCACGAGATCGACGAGGATGCCGTCCTCCTCGACCGAATTGTTGAACAGCGCCAGCTTGCGGTCGCCGTGGCGGAAGAAGCGCACCATCGGCGCCATCCGGTCGATCGCGTCCTGCAGCCCGGCGGGAATCTCGATATGCGCGGCGCGCAGGGCCGCGCGCATATCGACGAGATCGCGCAGGACATCGAGCTGCACCGACGGGCTACGCGAGCGATGGCCGCCATCGGGGAGCACCTGGGCCGGCAATTCGCGCTCGATGACCTGCAGCGCGCGGACGATCCGCTTCTCGGCGGCGCCAAACGCGGCGAGCCCGCCGATCAGCCCCTTGAGCGCCCGCAGTCGCGCCGGGCCGGTCAGTTCCCACGCCGCGGTGCGGGCGAGATGGCGCAGCTGCCCGGCGAGGCTCACCAGCATCGCCCGCCGCAGCAGCCGGTCGGCCTCGCGGCTGGCGATCTCATCGAAATGCACGATCCAGGTGAAGATCCGCGTCGCCAGGATATCGGTGCGCCACGCGATCGGATGCCAGCCGCCATTATCGGTCAGCCAGCTTTGCACCAGCGCGCGCACCGCGTCGCGCGCCCCACCGCCGACGGCGAGCAAGTCGGCGATCCAGGCGAAACCGTGCCAGGCGGCGAGCCAATTCTGGCCGGCGTCGGCCGGAAACCACACCGGCAACGGGTTGCGCACCAGCTGACCGGCGAGCAAAATTTCGCCGGAGAGGATCGCATTGCCCTGTTTCGCGTCGCCCGGCCAGCGCTCGGCGATGCGCAGCCGGAGATCCGCCGGGACCCGTCCGATCAGCGTGTGCCGGTAGAGCGGCCCGGCGGCGAGGGTGCGCAGCGCCTCGCGCCGCAGCCGGGTGAATAGGGCGGGCGTCTCGGCAGGAACGGCCGGGCCAGCCGGCGGAGCCGGCCCGCCGCGCTGCAGCGCCCTCACGCGCGCACCCGCGCCGCGCCGTCAGCCGGCTCGACCACGATGCAGACGCCTTGTCCCCCGGTAGACCGCATGAAGCTTCGTAACAAGGAAAAGGTGATGCCGCAAGGAAAGCGCGGCGGTGGGCTTGGCTTGCGCCCTAAGCGGCTTCGCTCCGCTTGACCAGGCGGGCGCCGTAGAACCCGTCGAGCCCGTCATGTTCGGACAGATAGAACGGCAGGGTCCGCAGGTCGCCGTCCTCGGTCAGCCACTCGGCCGGCATATCGAGCTCGGCGGCCGAAAGCGGCCGGCGTTCGACCGGCGCGCCCGAGCGCAGCAGCGCCTCGACCTGGCGCGGCCCCTCCTCCGGTTCGAGCGAGCAGGTGCAATAGACCAGCGTGCCGCCTGGGCGCAGCATGTCGACCGCGGCGCGCAACAGCCGTTCCTGGATCACCGCGAGCCGCGCGACGTCGGCGGGGCGCTTGAGGTGCGGCACGTCGGGATGGCGGCGGATCGCGCCGGTCGCGGTGCACGGCGCGTCGAGCAGCACCGCGTCTGCCAGCCGCTCCGGCCGCCACGTCACCGCGTCGGCCGCGACCGTCGCGGCCGGCAGCGACAGCCGCTTCAGATTGCCGACCAGCCGGTCTAGCCGGCGGCTGGAGCGGTCGACCGCGGTCACAAAGGCGCCGGCATCGGCGAGCTGCGCGGTCTTGCCGCCGGGCGCCGCGCACAGATCGACGACCGAAAGCCCGGCGACATCGCCGAACAGCCGCACCGGCAGCGCCGCCGCCGCGTCCTGCACCCACCAGGCGCCCTCGGCATAGCCGGGCAGGGTCGCCACCGCCCCGCCGCCGGCGCGCCGCAGCGTGCCGGTCGGCAGCTGGGTCGCGGCCAGCTTCTCGCACCAGCCGTTCGCATTCGCGCGCGGGGTCAGGTCGAGCGGCGCCTCGCGCAGATGCGCGGTGGCGATCGCCCGGGCGCGCTCCTCGCCGTAATGCCCCGACCACGATTGCCATAGCCAGGTGGGGGTGTTGAGAAGCGGCGCGTCCTGCGCCGCGACCCGGTCCGGACCTTCGAGGCTCAGCCGCCGCAGCACCGCGTTGACCAGCCCCTTATGCGCGAGATAGCCGCGGCTCTGCGCGAGATCGACGCTGGTCGCGACCGCGGCGTGCGGCGGCGTGTGCAGGAACAGGAGCTGAGCGACGCCGAGCCGCAGGATGTCGTGCACCCCGGCCGCGCGCGGCGGCAGCGGGCTCGCCAGGCAATCGCCGATCAGCGCATCGATCTGGCCGAGCCGGCGCAGCACGGTCGCGACCAGGAGGCGCGCGAAGGCGCGGTCGCGCAGCGAGAGCTGAGCCATCGCCGGGTTGTCGTCGATCGACTCGTCGAGCGGCCGCTCACGGCCGAGCACCGCCCCGACCAGATCGAGGGCAACGTGACGGGCAGTCATTGCTGGCGCCATGAAAGGTTCTTCTCACGCCCAGATCGAAAAGAGGGCGGCGGGCCCGGTGTCGCGCCCTCCCGCCGCTTCCCTGGCGGAAACGCGGCGGCAGAGCCGGCTTGGCCGGACTGCCTAAAAATAGATACGGCGGGCACCCCGCGGGGCATCCCCGGGCGGCGGCGCTAAAGTCTGTGGATAACGCTCGATCGCAGCACGGCGCGGTGGGGCCAGACCTATTCCGGCGGCACCCGCAGCGCCGGGACAAAGAACGCCGCGACGGTCTTCAGCCGTTCGTCGTCGCCGGCGAGACAGTCGCGGCGCAAAGTCTGAAGCGCGGCGCCGAGCGCGGTGCCGTTCCACAGCCAGTCGCCCAGTTGCCGGCTCGATGGCCGGGTTCCAGGCGTCAGCGCCGCTTCGAGCGCGAAGGCCTTGAGGTCGTCGATCGCGAACCGCAGGGCGAGCGCCGGCGACATGTCCGCGACCGGGCTCGCCCGCTTCTCGCCGCGCAGCCACGAGGCGACGTAGTCGCCGCACGCCGCCGGCGCGAGGCCGCTCAAGCCCACCGTGCTGCGCTCGCGCCTGACGCAAGATTCGGCGTAGGGCCGTGCCAATGCCCACAATTCGACCTCGACCGCCTCCGCAAGGTCAGCAGCCTCCTGCGGGATCGTCGTCGGCTCTATCGGCGGCCGCCAGCCGGGATCGGGCGCCTCGCGCGGGTCGTCATCGGAAAAATCGACGATGAGGCTCGGCCGCCGGTTCGCCACCAGTAACCCGAGCGCCGCCATAATCACCCGCTTCTGGAACGCCGCGTCGCTCGGCGGCCCCAGCGGCCGGCCCAATTCGAACGGCACAAACAGCGCGCGCGGCGGCCGTGTGTTCTCCGCCTGCGGGCGGATCAACACGATCGCGACCGTCGCGATCCCTTCTTCCTCGAGATAATGCCCCAGCGCGCTCACGGCGCGCGTGCAGAGCGGTCAAACCGAGGTCAGCAGAACCGCGTCGACGTTGTCGGCCTTGAGCTTGCCGGCGACTTCCCTGGCGCCGTCGACCATTTGCACCGGGTCGGTCGCGCCCATGAACGAATAATGCGTCGCCGCGACCGAGCCGATCGCTCCCTCCGCCACCAGCTCGTTGAGCCGGTCGAGCGGGAACACGACGTTCCAATCCTCCTGGAACCCGTTCCGATCGAAATTGATCGAGATGTGGCTGCACAGCAGGTCGTTGGCCTCGGTCGTGCTCGGGATCGCCCGGTAATCCGGGTCGCGCCCGCGAAACACCCGGTCGCCGCGTACGACCAGTCCCGCCGACGACACGATCGCGACCCGCCGCTCGCTGAGCAGCGGGCCTTCGACCCACGGTGTGGTCTTGAAGTCGGGACATTCCAGCTCGGCGAGGCGCTTCGCCATCGCCGCTGGCAATTTTTCGAGACGCATTGTCTGCTCTCCCTCCTTTGTCATTGCGAGCGAAACGAAGCAATCTCCTTCAATAGGGGTCTCCTGCGGATGGAGATTGCCGCGTCGCGCTCCGCGCTCCGCGCAATGACGGCTATTTCGGCACCCCTTCCTCCCCCAAATCCCAGTAAATCCCGGTCATCACCGCCAGCGCTTCGCGGGCGACGGGGGCGAGCAGGTGCTCGTTGGGGGCGTGCTGCGAACATGAGGCGTAGGAATGCGGGACCCAGATCGTCGGCAGGGCGAGGTCGTGGGCGAAGATGTCGTTGGGCAGCGAGCCGCCGAGATTGGGCAGGATCGCCGGGCGTTTGCCGGTGGTCTCGGCGATCGATTTGGCGGCCCAGCGCACCCAATCGTGGTCGGGGTCGAGCCGGGTCGCGGCGAAATAGGCCTTCTTCCACGGCTCGACCCGGACCATCGGGAAGCCGTGCGAGTCGAGGTGGCGGCGCAGCGCCGGCATGAACTCCTCGGGGTCGACGCCGACGACAAAGCGGATCTGGCAGGTCGCGGTGGCTTTGGGCGGGATCGCGTTGACCGGGTTGTCGGGGTTGCCGGTGGTGAAGGCCAGAACCTCGAAGCTGCACCAGCCGAATACCTTTTCGCTCGGGGTCAGGCCCGGCTCGCCCCAATCGGGGTCGATCTCGGGCGCGTCGTCGCCGCCATCGACGGTGCAGTCGGCGAGCGCCATGCGCACCGAGTTCGGCATGTGGCTCGGCACCCACTCGCGCACCTTGATCGCACCCTTGTCGCTGGTGATCGAGGCCAAGGCATGCGCCATGATGACCCCGGGGTTGGCGAGCAGCCCGCCCCAATTGCCTGAATGATGGCCGCCCTCGCGCAGATCGACGACGAGGTCGAAATTCATCGCGCCGCGTGCGCCGAGGAAGATGGTCGGCCGCTCCGGCGCGAGGCGCGGCCCGTCGGAGGCGATCAGCACATCGGCGGCGAGCCGGTCCTTTTCGTCGCGGCAAATCTCGCGCAGGCCCGGCGAGCCGACCTCCTCGCCGGTCTCGATCAGCAGGATGGAGTTGAAGCCGAGCCGACCGCGGGTTTTCAGCACGGTTGCCATGGCCGCGATGTTGATCGAGTGCTGGCCCTTGTTGTCGGCGGTGCCGCGGCCGTAGAGCCGCTCGCCGCGCCGCTCCAGGGTCCACGGGTCGAGACCGTCGCGCCATTGCGGCTCGAGCCCGCGGATCACGTCGCCATGGCCATAGCCGAGCACGGTCGTCGCCGCGCCCTCCTCGCGGCGCTCGGCGATCAGGATCGGCCCGCCGCGTACCGGGTTGTCGAAAATCCGGCTCTCGAAGCCGAGCCGCTTGAGGCTGGGCGCGATCTCGTCGCCGAGATAGGCGGCGAGCGCGGAGGCGCGCCCCTCGACCTGGCTTTCGGTCGGGATCGCGACGCGGCGCGCGAGGTCGGCGGCAAATCCGCCGTCATCGAAATAAGCTTCGGCGGCGGCAATCGCGGCGGCGCGGGTCATCGGACCTCCCGTTGAGCGAGGCTCGCAGCTAAGCAGGATTCCCGACGATTGTCATTCCGGGGCGCGGGCGCCGCGAAGCGAATTTGTCCAATCTCCGCCACAGTTTGCGGCATAATGCGCGGGGGTTCAGGTGATGGGGTTCGCGATGGCGGCGGTAGGGACTGCCGGGACGCGGCCGGTGGACGGCGATGGCTGACCGCAAGCTGCGCGTCGACCCGTCCGAACGGCCGTCCGGAGTCGGACCGCGAAGACCGCGACCGCCCGCCGGCGCCGGCCGGCCCAAGCCGCGCCGCGAGCTGCTCCGCGGCGCCGTCAAGCTCGGGCTGCTGCTGTTCCTGTGGGGCGTGATCATCGGCGGCGGCGCGCTCGCCTATTTCGGCTTCACCCTGCCCGACACCAACCAGCTCACAGTCGCCGAGCGCCGGCCGAGCGTCACGGTCCTCGCCGCAGACGGCAGCACGATCGCGACGTTCGGCGATCTGTTCGGCCAGCCGCTCACCTTGAAGGAGATGTCGCCCTGGCTGCCGAAAGCCGTAGTCGCGACCGAGGACCGCCGGTTCTACAGCCATTTCGGCATCGATCCGATCGGCCTGGCTCGCGCGATCTTCGCCGATGCGCGCAGCGGTCATCTCGTTCAGGGCGGCAGCACGATCACCCAGCAGCTCGCCAAGAACGTTTTTCTCACTCCCGAACATTCCCTCTCGCGCAAGGTGCGCGAAGCGCTCCTGGCGCTGTGGCTCGAGCACCGCTTCACCAAGGACCAGATCCTCGAAATCTACCTGAATCGGGTCTATCTCGGCGCCGGCACCTTTGGGGTCGACGCCGCGGCGCATCGCTATTTCGGCAAGTCGGCGGCGAAGCTGAACCTTTACGAAAGCGCGGTGATCGCCGGGCTGTTGAAGGCGCCGACCCGGTTCAACCCGACCCGCGACAAGGAAGCCGCCGCGGGCCGCGCCGCGCAGGTGCTCGACCTGATGGTCGAAACCGGAGCGATCGACCAGCAGGCCGCCGCCGCCGCCGAGAAATCCGGCGTCGAACTGAACGCGGTCCAGGTCGCGCGGCCCGGCACCCGCTATTTCGCCGATTGGGTCGCCGATCAGGTGCGCGATTTCGCCGGCACCGCAGACCGCGACCTGACCGTCCGCACCACGCTCGATCCGCGGATGCAAGGCGCCGCCGAGGCGTCGATCGCTGACGTGCTCGCGCATCACGGGATGAAGGACGTCGTGAGCCAAGGCGCGCTGGTCGCGATGGCGACCGACGGCGCGGTGCGCGCGATGGTCGGCGGGCGCGACTACAACGAGAGCCAGTTCAATCGCGCGACCCAGGCGCAGCGCCAGCCCGGCTCGGCGTTCAAGCCGTTCGTCTACCTCGCTGGGATCGAGGCCGGGCTGCGGCCCGACGACCGCTTTGTCGACGGGCCGATCCAGATCGGCAATTGGCGGCCGCACAACTACACCAACCGCTATCTCGGCGAGATGACGGTCGCCGAGGGCCTGGCCCAATCGGTGAACACGATCGCGGTACAGGTCGCGCAGCGCGCCGGCATCGCCAACGTGATCGCGGTCGCGAACCGGCTCGGCATCACCTCGGAGCTGGCGCGCGACGCCAGCATCGCGCTCGGCACCAACGAGGTGAACCTCCTGGAGCTGGTCTCCGCCTACGCGCCCTTCGCCAATGGCGGCCATGGGGTGCTGGCCTACGGCATCGTCGAAATCCGCGACAGCGCCGGCAAGACCATCTACAGCCGCACCGGCAACGGACCCGGTCAGGTCATCCCACCCGACGAGGTCGGGGTGATGAACGAGATGCTGGAGGGGGTCATCGGTCACGGCACCGGCAAGGCCGCCGCGCTCCCCCGCCCCGCGGCTGGCAAGACCGGGACGACCCAGGATTACAAGGACGCGTGGTTCATCGGCTACACCGCCGATCTGGTCGCCGGAGTCTGGCTCGGCAACGACGACAACACGCCGATGGACAAGGTGACCGGCGGCGCGCTGCCGGCGCCGGTGTGGAAGAACTTCATGCTGGCCGCGACGCAAGGCGTGCCGGCGCGGCCGTTGCCCGGCGGCGGGCTGGAGCAGGCCGCCTCGACGCCGGCGGCCGCGGCCCAGCCGACGCCGCTCGTCCAGTTCTTCGGCATTCTGACGCCGCCGACGCCCGGCATGGTCGTGCCGCCGCCGCGGAACTGAGGCGTTGGCGCCTTACTCGTCTTCCCCGCGAAAGCGGGGACCCAGGGCGAGCGACAGAGCGGCTGATCCTGGGCCCCCGCGTGCGCGGAGGTGACGCGTTTTGTTTAGTGCAGCGGCGAGAACGAGGCCGGGACGACGAACATGTTCTCCTGGCGGACGAACTGGCCGCGCGTCGCCGGCGGCCACGCGCCGGTCTTCTGCGCCTCGGCGCGGATCCGGAAGCGCTCGGCGGCATCCTTGTAGGCCCAGACATGGATCCACTGGTTGAGCCCGCCGATTTCGGTCGAGCCGGCGAACGCCAGCGGCGAGAGCTTGGTGCGGCCCTCGATCCGCTCGGCCCATTTCTCGGTGACGGTCGGCAGAGCGCCCGGCAGCATCGTGTAGGTGCGGATCTCGTAGAGATCGCCGAGCCGGCGGTCGCCGAGCGCCGGCGAGAACGCCGCCGGAATGATGATCTTCGATTCCATCTCCTCGATGAATTCCTGGATCTTCGGCGGCCAGCCCGGCAGCTTCATGGCCTGCCCGCGCAGCTTCTCGCGCGCGTCGAGGCTCTCATAGGGCCAGCAATGGATGATGCGATTGAGCGGCCCGACCTCGGTGTGGAAGAACGCGCCGAGCGGCGAGACCTTGGCCCGGCCCGACGCCGCCAGATCCTCGCCAAACCGCTTTTCCGCTTCGGCAACCGAGCCGGGCTTCAGCCGATAGGTGCGCATTTCGATGATCATCGCTTTCCTCCACGCCAGTGTTGGTGTTGCGACTATCTAAGGAGAGAACGGGCGCTCAGCACAAGCCCAACTCTATATCCCGCCGCGATGCACGCTCCCTGACAAGGATGCGCGCCCGTTTTCGCAAGATGATTTCCTCGGTGAGCTGCCGGATCATCCGCGCCAGCATCAGCAGTTGGGGATCGTTGCGCGCTGTCCTGTTGAATTTGTCGACGAGGTCGGCCAGCGCCTGCGCCGGGGAGCGGAGCTCGTCGGGGATCGCATTGGGGAATCGCTCCATGCCCAATTATACCGCAGCACACGCCCTGCGTTAGACGCATTAACCTATTAACTCAAAAGTTTAACCTAGGTTGAGCAGCCGCGCCCCCAGCAGCGCTTAAAACGCAAGCTGACCCCGCGGCAGGAGAAATGTCGGCGCCTAGGTAGATTCCGAACTCTCGGGCATTGACTCTCTTTTCCTACGATTGCGCTCACCGCAGCGCAAATCGGGAAGAAACCGATGAAATTCAACACAACAGAGCATGCGGCCGCTTGGTGCCGCATCAAGGCGTCTAAGTTGGTGGCCGGATTCTTTGCGATGGCGGCGGCGTGGTTGAGCGCCGTGCCCGTGCTTGCTCAGAGCACCCCGCCGACGCTCAACTACATGACCCTGGATTTCGGGACATATTCGACCTTTGTGACCGGCATTCGCGGCAACACGATCACCGGCCAATATGTGATCCCCAATGGCGGCGGGACCGGGGGCCTGATCTATTCGATCACCAGCCAGATCTGGACGCCGTTTCCGGTGGCGACGTCCTCCGGGATCAATTTCCCAGGCGCGATCGACAACACCCCCTACGGACCAAGCTTTGGCTCCGATGGCGTCAGCCTGCGCGTCGTCGGTAGCTATCAGACCCAAGCCTCCGCGCCCTACAATTTGAGCTACCTCTACGACGGCGCCGCCGCGCCAGGCAGCCAGCTGACGACCCTCCAATATCCCAGCACGGAAAACGCACAGACGCTCGAGACCATCGCGCACAGCACCTTCGACACCAAGATCGTCGGCAATTACGACACGCGGCTCGCGACCGGCAATGCTTTCATTTACGACATTCCCAGCGGCACCTACACGACCAACAACAAGCCCCTTGCCGTCAGCACCACGGCCTATGGCATCTGGGGAGGCAAGATCGCCGGCGGGTACGCCGGGCCCAGCGACGCCCCCGGCGTCATGCATGGCTATATCTTTGACATGACGACCGGAAATTGGACCAGCTACAATCATCCCGGCGCGGTCACCACGCATTTCGAGGGGATCACCAGTGCTGGGCCGGCGGGCGCATACAACCTCGCGACCGATTGGATCGATGCCAACGGGCAGATCCACGCCGCCGTGCTCAACCTCGATGCCTTGGGCAATACGAATTGGGTCGAGCTCGCCGTCCCCGGCGCGGTGGTGACCTCGGCGAACTCCGGCTATCAGGGGACGGTAATCGGCGTCTACACAGATAGCGCCGGTGTGATACACGGGTTTACCGTCGCGGTGCCGGGCATCTACACCCCACCGCCTACGCCGCTCCTCGCCGCCATCCTGCCGGATGCGCGCTCGGTCGAGGTCGGCACCCCGGCGACGGTCTTCGCGACGATGCTGAATACCGGCGCCAGCAGCCTCAGCGGTTGCCAGATTGCGCTGCCGCCCGATGCCCCGCCCGAACTGTCTCTGACCTATCAGACGACCAATCCAACGACCAATGCGCTGACCGGCCAGCCAAACCAGCCGGCGACCATCGCCGGCAATGGCGGGCAGAGTTTCGTGCTTGGGTTCACTGCGACTACCGCGATGAATTTGACGGCACAGAATCTGTCGTTCATCTGCGCCGGCGTGCCGTCGGCACCAGCTGCGGCCGGGCTGAACACGATCGACCTGGCTTTCTCGACGGATCCGATCACCGACATCATCGCCCTTGGCGCGACTCCATCGAATAACGGGATTCTCATCGTGCCGTTCTCACAGGGCCAGGCTGGCGCCTTTGCCGTCGCGAGCGCCAATGCCGGCGCGCCCGGCGCGCTGACGGTTGTCACCGACACCGGCAGCTATACGCTGCCGATCGCGGTGACCTTGTGCGCGACGGTTCCTTCCACCGGCCAATGCCTCGCCGCGCCGACATCGACGGTCGCCCTCGATTTCGCCGCCGGGGCGACGCCGACCTTTTCGATCTTCGTTACGGCGAGCGCCGCGATCCAGCTAAACCCGCAGACGGCCCGACTCTTCGTGCGCTTTATCGACGCGAGCGGCATGTCGCACGGTTCGACCAGCGTCGCCGTCGCAACGCAATAGGCCGCCCACACACCTGCGACGCTTCACGCGGAACGACTCAGCCGCGCCTCCAGCAAGGCATAAATTCCGTCGGCATCAGCCGTATGCAGCACGGTGGCGTTGGCGGGGCGCCCGCTGACCCTGCGCCAATCGACCACCGTCATCCCCATCGTCAACGGGCTGACGCATTCGATCGCGACGTTGACCCGGCTGCCCTTGAAGAGCTCGGGCGCCAACAGATAGGCGATCACGCAGGGATCGTGGAGCGCGGCGGGCTCCGATCTTTCCGGCCGCAACAATTCGCCGACTGCCGCCGCGACCCTGGTGCCGAGCCCGCAGATGCGCGCGACGCGCGGCGCGGTGCTGCGCACCTGATGGGTCGCGTCGAGCGGGATCATCGTGATCGGCAAGCCACTGTCGAATACGATCTCGGCCGCGTGCGGATCGGCATAGATGTTGAACTCGGCCGCCGGAGTGGTGTTGCCGAACTCGCGCGACGCGCCGCCCATCAGCACCAGCTCGCCGACCCCTTTGGCGATCTCGGGGGCCTTGATCAGCGCCAGCGCGACATTGGTCAACGGCCCGAGCGCGCACCAAGTGACGCTCGCCGGCGCCGCGCCGCGTAGTAGATTGATCGTGAAATCGACCCCGTCCTGTGCTTGCAGCGTCATCGCTGGCGGCGGCAGGATCAGCGTACCGAGCCCGCTTTCCCCGTGAAAATACTCGGCGGTGATCGGCGCGCGGCTGATCGGCCGCGCCGCGCCGGCATAGACCGGGATATCGGGCCGCCCCGCCAGTTCGCAGATCGCGCGCGCGTTGCGCTCGGTAATATCGAGCGGCAGATTGCCGGCGACCGCGACAAGCGCCGCGACCTCGAGCTCCGGCGCCGCCAGCGCCAGGAGGATCGCGACGGCGTCGTCGATGCCCGGGTCGGTGTCGATCAGAATGCGCCGCGCGATCATGCGCTAACCTAGGGCAAGCCCACCCTGAGTCACAATGACGCGGAAATTTGTACCGTACGCATCTTGCTTGACGACCGGTGCGAACCAAAGTAGAACATCATCTTGTGTTTAGGGTTTGTTCCGCCACAAGCGGGAGGAATTGATGCTTACGAAGAAACAGCACGAGCTGCTGATGTTCATTAACCAGCGCCTCAACGCGACCGGCGTGTCCCCCTCCTTCGACGAAATGAAGGACGCTTTGAACCTGCGTTCCAAATCGGGCATCCACCGCCTGATCAGCGGGTTGGAGGAGCGCGGCTTCATCCGCCGTCTCGCACACCGCGCCCGCGCGCTCGAAGTCATCAAGCTGCCCGACGAGGTCGCGATCCCCGCCGCGGCCGAGAAGAGCCGCTTCTCGCCGACCGTGATCCGCGGCGATTTCTCCGGCGCGCTCTCGGGCAGCGCGATCGCACCCGATAGCGCGGCGGTCGATCTGCCGCTCTACGGCCGGATCGCCGCCGGCACGCCGATCGAGGCGCTGCGCGACCAGTCGGCGAGTATCGGCGTCCCGGCCGCGCTCCTAGGCCCCAGCGGGGAGCACTACGCGCTCGAAGTCGCCGGCGACAGCATGGTCGATGCCGGTATCCTCGACGGCGACACGGTGATCATCCAGCGCTGCGACACCGCCGAAAACGGCGCGATCGTCGTCGCCCTCGTCGACGATATCGAGGTGACCTTGAAGCGACTGCGCCGGCGCGGCGCCTCGATCGCCCTGGAGCCCGCCAACCCGGCCTATGAGACGCGGATCTTCGGTCCTGACCGGGTCAATGTCCAAGGCAAGCTCGTCGGATTGCTGCGGCGGTACTAAACTGCCGGCGGCAGTGGGACGGTTCGGCGCGATCTTTGCGGTTCTGGCTTGGTTTGGCCTGGCGGCCTCTGCCGCCAGCGCCGCCGGCTTCCAATACGGCACCGCGCCCGACCCCGACGACCAGCCGCTCGAACTCGGTATCTGGTACCCGAGCGATGCGCTGGTCTCGTCGCAGCCTTTGGGCTTGTTCACCCAGCAGGTCGCACCCTATGGCGCGATCGCCGCCCAGTCGCTGCCGCTGATCGTGATCTCGCACGGCACCGGCGGCGGCGCGGCCGGTCACTACGATACCGCGCTCGCCCTCGCCGACGCCGGGTTCGTCGTGGTGACGCTGACGCATACCGGTGACAGCTACAAGGACCGCGCCTACAGCTTCACCGCGCGCAACTTCGTCGATCGACCGCGCCATGTCAGCCGGGTCATCGACTTCATGCTCAATAGCTGGGATGGCCGCGACCGGCTCGACCCGGCGCGGATCGGCATTTTCGGCCATTCCGCCGGCGGCGCCACCGCGCTGATCCTACTCGGCGGCAACCCGGATTTGAGCCTGGGCGTTCTGTTCTGTCGCGATCATCCCGACGAGTGGGGATGCCAACGCGCCAAGGAGCGCGCGGCTGGCGCGCCGTCGCCGCCGGGCGGCAATGCAAATCCGCCCGATTGGCATCACGACCCGCGCATCAAGGCGGCGGCGATCGCCGCGCCGGCGATCGGCTATACCTTCACCAAGGACGGACTTGCCGCCGTTACCGCGCCGGTCCAGCTGTGGCGCGCCGAAGACGACCGGATCGCGCCGAACCCATGGAATGGCGACATCATCAAGGCGGCGCTGCCGAACCCGCCGGACGACCATCTGGTGCCCAAGGCCGGCCACTTCGATTTTCTCGCGCCGTGCAGCGAAGCGCTCGCCAAGATCGCCCCGGAAATCTGCCAGAGCGGTCCCGGCTTCGACCGCGTCGCGTTCCACCAGCAGCTCAACCAGGCGCTGATCGAATTCTTCAAGGCCCGGCTCGCCGCGCCTTAAACCATGCGGTCACGCCTCGGCGTGACCTACGGCGCCGCCGTACTTGATAATACGCGGCACATTGCGTCTACTTCGGAAAACGCCAACCCAGCCGGAGGAAACGAATGTTGCGCGGGTTGATGGGCGATCAGCAGCTCCTTGTGTCGATGTGCATCCAGCACGCGGCGAACAATCATTCCGACACTGAAATCGTCAGCCGCACGCTCGAGGGACCGATCCACCGCTACACCTATGCCGACGCGGAGCGCCGCGCCCGCCGCCTCGCCAAGGCCTTGCTGCGGCTCGGCATCGAGCCCGGCGACCGGGTCGCGACGATGGCCTGGAACACCTACCGCCATTTTGAGCTTTATCACGGCATCTCCGGCATCGGCGCGGTGTGCCACACGATCAACCCGGTGCTCTCCAGCGAGCAGCTCGTCTACATCTTCAACCACGCGGCCGACCGGCTGCTGTTCCTCGAAACCAGTTTCATCCCGCTGATCGAGCGCCTGAAGCCGCAGCTGCCCGACAACATGCAGATCGTGCTGTTGAGCCCGGCCGAGACCTCGCTGCCGGTGCTGGCGCTCTACGAGGACCTGCTCGCCGCCGAGAACGAGGATTTCACCTGGCCCGAATTCGACGAGAAAAGCGCCTGTGCGCTCTGCTACACCTCGGGGACGACCGGCAAGCCCAAGGGCGTCCTCTACAGCCACCGCTCGACGATGCTGCACGCCTTCGCCGCCTCGCTCCCGAGCGCGATCGCGATGGACGCGACCGATACCGTCTGCCCGGTCGTGCCGATGTTCCACGTCTGCGGCTGGGCCAGCCCCTACACCGCGCCGATGAACGGCACCAAGCTAGTCTACCCCGGGCCGAAGCTCGACGGCGCCAGCCTTTACGAACTGTTCGAGAGCGAAGGGGTGACGCTCGGGCTCGGCGTGCCGACGGTGTGGCTCAACTTCAACAACTATCTGCGCGACAACAACAAGAACGTCACAAAGCTGAAAAAGGTGCTCTCGGGCGGCACGGCGATCGCGCCGGCCCTGCTCCAGGCCTACGAGGCGCGCGGCGTGACGATGGTCCATGCCTGGGGCATGACCGAGATGAGCCCGCTCGGCACCACCGCCGCGCTCAAAGCTAAGCACCTGTCGCTCGACAAGGACGCGCAAACAAAAATCAGGCTGTCGCAAGGCCGCGCGGTCATTGGGGTGCAGATGAAGATCGTCGACGACGAGGGAAACGAGCAGCCGCGCGACGGCGAGGCGATGGGCGAGCTCCTGGTGCGGGGGCCATGGATTGCCAGCGGATATTACAACGATGACGAAACGACCGCGGCGGCGGTCGAACCCGATGGCTGGTTCCATACCGGCGATGTCGCGAAGATCGACCGCGACGGCTATGTCCGGCTGACCGACCGGCGCAAGGATGTGATCAAGTCGGGCGGCGAGTGGATCAGCTCGATCGACCTCGAAAACGCGGCGATGGCGCATGAGGCAGTCGCCGAGGCCGCGGTGATCGCGATCCCGCACACGAAATGGGACGAGCGCCCGCTGTTGATCGTGACCGCACGGCCCGGCTGCCAGCCCGATCGCGACAGCCTGATCGCGCTGCTTGCCAAGCGCTTCCCGAAATGGATGCTGCCGGACGATGTCGTCGTGCTCGACGAGCTGCCTCATACCGGCACCGGCAAGATCGTGAAGCTCAAGCTGCGCGAGATGTTCCGCGATTATGTCGTGCCGGAGCGTTGATCTTTAGCAGGGTTTCGGTTCGGGTGCGTCCTTCGAGACGCGCTCCCCTGGAGCGCTCCTCAGTATGAGAGCTTTTCTTAGCGCCATCAAAGAATTACCTCATGCTGCGGAGCCGCGCGTCGCGCGGCGTCTCGAAGCACGATCTTTATCGACGCAGCAGACCTAAATGACCGTCACCGTCCGCTTTGCCCCCTCGCCGACCGGGTTCCTGCATATCGGGAGCGCGCGCACGGCGCTGTTCAACTGGCTCTTCGCGCGCCATCACGGCGGCAAGTTTCATTTGCGCATCGAGGACACCGACCGAGCCCGCTCGACCGAGCCGGCGGTCGGCGCGATCATCGACGGCCTCAAATGGCTTGGCCTCGACTGGGATGGCGAGGTCGTCTTCCAGTTCGCCCGCGCCCCGCACCATGCCGAGATCGCGCAGCGGTTGCTCGCCGCCGGGCGCGCCTATCGCTGCTACTCGACTCCCGAGGAGCTGGAGGCGATGCGCGAGCGGGCCAGGGCCGAGAAGCGCTCGATCGGCTATGACGGCACCTGGCGCGATCGCGATCCGGCCGAGGCGCCGCCCGGCATCCCCCCGGCGATCCGCCTCAAGAGCGAGCGCACCGGCGCGACGACGATCCGCGACCACGTGCTGGGCGAGGTGACGGTCGAGAACCAGGAGCTCGACGACCTGATCATCCTGCGCTCGGACGGCACGCCGACCTATAATTTCTCCGTCGTCGTCGACGATCATGACATGGGCATCACCCATGTCATCCGCGGCAACGAGCATTTCCGCAACGCCTTCCGCCAGGTGCAGATCTACCGTGCGCTCGACTGGCCGGTGCCGGAATTCGCCCATATCCCGCTGATCCACGGCGCGGACGGCGCCAAGATGTCGAAGCGGCACGGTGCGCTCGGGATCGATGAGTATCGCAAGATGGGCTATCTGCCCGAGGCGTTGCGCAATTACCTGCTGCGCCTCGGCTGGAGCCACGGCGACGACGAGATCATCTCGACCGATGAGGCGATCCGCTGGTTCGACCTCGGCGACATCAACAAGGCCCCGGCGCAGTTCGATTTCGCCAAGCTCGACAGCGTCAACGCGCATTACATCCGCGAGGCCGACGATCAGCGGCTGGTCACGCTCGCCGCCGAGCGGCTCGAGAGCGAGCTCGGCCGCGCGCTGTCGGCGGTCGAACGCGAGCGCATTGTGCGCGCGATGCCGGCATTGAAGCTCCGCGCACAGACCCTGATCGAGCTCGCCGACAAGGCGCGTTTCTATGTCGCATCGCGACCGATCGAGACCGCGGCGGACGCGGCCAAGCTGCTGACTCCCGACGCGCGCCTGCTGCTCGCTCAGCTCGGTCAGGGGCTCAGCGATGCCGCATGGCAGCCCGACACGCTCGAAGCGCGGCTGCGGGATTTCGTCGCCGCGAAGGGGCTGAAGCTCGGCGCGGTCGCGCAGCCGCTGCGCGCCGCGCTCACCGGCTCGCTCGCCTCGCCCGGCATCTTCGAGGTCATGGATGTGCTCGGCCGCGACGAAACCCTTGGCCGCATCCAGGATGCTGCCGAATCGAGATGATCTCGCAACTGCGATATTGCATTGCAATATCGTGGCGCCATTTGATAATCACCCGCTAGCGGCTTATTCTGCCGAGAAGATGTGACAACCGCCCGCGGGCGTAGCGATCGAGGTGGCATCCATGGACGGCAACAATCCCAAGGTGGGTGGGCAAAGCGGCACGATGACCTTGACCGACAACAGCACCGGCAAGTCGATCGATCTGCCGGTACTCGAAGGGTCGGTCGGCCCCAAGGTGATCGATGTCCGCAGCCTTTACGCAAAGACCGGATACTTCACCTACGATCCCGGCTTCATGGCGACCGCCGCCTGTCGCTCCAGCATTACCTATATCGACGGCGACGAAGGCGTGCTGATGTATCGGGGCTACCCGATCCAGGAACTGGCGGCAAAAAGCGACTTCCTCGAAGTCGCTTATTTGTTGCTGAACGGCGAATTGCCGACCCCGGGCCAGAAGACGCAATTCGTATCCGACATCACCCACCACACGATGGTGCACGAGCAGATCACGACGTTCTTCCGCGGCTTCCGCCGCGACGCGCATCCGATGGCGGTGCTGTGCGGCGTGGTCGGCGCGCTGTCGGCCTTCTATCACGACTCGACCGACATCAACGATCCGTACCAGCGGATGGTCGCCTCGCACCGGCTGATCGCCAAGCTGCCGACGATCGGCGCCATGGCCTACAAGTATTCGCAGGGGCAACCGTTTATCTATCCGAAGAACTCGCTGGGCTACGCCGAGAACTTCCTGCGCATGACCTTCGCGGTGCCGTGCGAGGAATACGTGGTTAACCCGGTCCTGGCGAAGGCGATGGACCGCATCTTCATCCTCCACGCCGACCACGAGCAGAACGCCTCGACCGCGACCGTGCGCAACGCCGGGTCATCGGGCGCCAACCCGTTCGCCTGTATCGCCGCCGGCATCGCCTCGCTGTGGGGCCCCGCGCATGGCGGCGCCAACGAGGCGGTGCTGAAGATGCTCGCAAAGATCGGCAGCCCGAAGGGCATCCCCGAGTTCATCAGCCAAGTCAAGGACAAGCACAACCACGAGATTCTCTTCGGCTTCGGCCACCGGGTCTACAAGAACTACGACCCGCGCGCCCATGTGCTGCGCGAGAGCTGCCACGACGTTCTGAACGACCTCGGCATTAAGGACGATCCGCTGCTCGATTTGGCGATGGAGCTCGAAACGATCGCGCTCAACGACGATTACTTCATCAGCCGGAAGCTTTACCCAAACGTCGATTTCTATTCGGGGATCATCCTCAAGGCGATGGGCTTCCCGACCTCGATGTTCACCGTGCTGTTCGCGATCGCGCGCACCGTCGGCTGGATCGCGCAGTGGACCGAAATGATCGAGGACGCCGATACCAAGATCGGCCGCCCGCGTCAGCTGTTTACCGGCTCCGACCTGCGGCACTACGTCGATATCGGCAACCGGCGCTGATCTTTTTGTCGCCCCCGCGCAAGCGGGGGCCCAGGAGCGCGCGACGTATCGGTGACCCCTCGGTTCCCGCTTTCGCGGGAAAGACGATGTAGGTTACTTCCGCTCGACCAACTCGATCTTGTAGCCGTCCGGGTCTTCGATAAAGGCGATGACCGAGCCGCCATGCGCCATCGGGCCGGCCGGGCGCGGGATCTTGACCCCGGCTTTCGCCATCTTCTCGCACGTCGCATAAACGTCCGGCACGCCGACCGCGAGGTGGCCAAAGCCGGAGCCTAGCGCATAGGGCTCGGCCTGGTCCCAGTTATGGGTCAGCTCGACGACCGTGTTGTGCTCCTCGTCGCCATAGCCGACGAAGGCGAGGGTAAATTTGCCGGTCGGATAGTCACGCTTGCGGATCAAATTCATGCCCAACTGCTCGGTGTAGAACGCGAGCGATTTGTCGAGGTCCTTGACCCGGATCATGGTGTGCAGAAAGCGGAAATTGTCAGCCATCGCGTTCACTCCTGTCTAGTGGGCCTTGCCGCCGGCGCGCGGCGATGATCTCAAGAATGGTGTCGGCGGCCTTGCGGCTCGGCGAGGTGCCGCCGGCGCCCAATGACCGCATCGCCGCATCATAGCCCGCAAGATGCGCGGCGCGAACCCGTTCGTCCCGGATCAGCGTCGCAACCGCCTGAGCGAGCTTTGGCGGAGTGCAGTCATAGCGCACCAACTCGGGCACCAGCGGACGCTCCAGCAGCAGGTTGACGAGATTGTAGGTGCGCATCTTTAGCACCCAGTCGAGCATGTGCTCGGTCAAGGGGCTCAGGCGATAGGCGACCGCCATCGGCACGCGCGCGAGCGCCAGTTCGAGCGCGACCGAGCCAGAGGCCGCCAATGCCGCCCGGCTCGCCGCAAAGGCGTCGTATTTGGCCTCCGCGCCGCGAACGACGATCGGCTCTCCGGGCCATCCGCGCACCCCGTCGGCGACCGCGGCGGCGACATTCGCCACCGTCGGCACGACGGCCCGGAACGGACCGACCGTTCCCTCCAGCAATCGCAGGGCCGCCCCGAAGACTGGTATCAGCCGGTGCACCTCGCCGCCGCGGCTTCCCGGCAACACGCTGAGTACCAGCGTCTCCGCGGCGATGCCGTGCGCCGCACGAAATCGCGCACCGTCGCCCGCACCGGCGCCGCTGTCGATCACCGGATGGCCGACGCAGGTGCTCGCCAGCCCTTCGCGCTCGAAATAGGGCGGCTCGAACGGCAGCAGGGTCAGCAGATGGTCGTACCACCGCGCGATCCGCCGAGCTCGCCCAGGCCGCCATGCCCATACCATCGGCGCCACATAATGAATCAGCGGCAATGTCTCGCCGGCCCGGCGCAATCGGTGGGCGATGCGCCAGGTAAACCCCGAGCTGTCGATCGTGACCAGCGCGTCGGGGCGGGCTGCCCGGATCGCCGCCGTCGTCTCGCGCACATGGCGCAGGATCACCCGCGCGCGAGGCAGCACCTCGGCGACCCCGGCGACGGCGAGGTCGGCGAGCGGAACGAGACTGTCGAGCCCCTGCTCGGCCATGCGCTCGCCGCCGATCCCGGCGACCCGCACCCGCCCCTCCGTGCGCTCGCGCAGGGCTGCGATCAGCCCGCCGCCAATCGCGTCGCCCGAAGGCTCGCCGGTGACGATAAAGATGAAGGGCGCGGCGTCGGCCCCGATCATTTCAGATGAAGCGTCATGCGTCGCGCAGGCCGAACACGAAGAGCCCGGCCGCGTCGGCGGCGCGCGCGACCGCGTCGCGGTCGAGGATCAACACCGCACCCGCCTCGGCGGCGATGCCGCACAGCCCCGACTCGGCCGCGACGGACACCGTTTGCGGCCCGATCACCGGTCGATCGACGCGGCGCTCCTGACCCGGCTTTTCCGCCTTGACCAAGACGCCGCCCGCGCCCGGCCGGTGCAGCGCCGCGCAGCGGCGCAGCAGCGCATCGGTGCCCTCGATCGCCTCGACCCCCAGAACCATCCCCTGCTGCACGACGACCGACTGGCCGACATCGAGCGCGCCGACGGCGCGGGCGATGCGCAGCCCGTGCGCGATGTCGACCAGCGCCGCCGCGTCGGGGCTGAGCCCACCGACCGCCCCGTCGGGCATCAGCGCCGCCTCGTCGAGAAGCTGGTCGGGACCGATTACCCGGAACCCTTCCTGCTCGATCTCCCTGACCACGGCCGAAAGCAGCCCGTCATCGCCGAGCGCGCGCATCCCGACGCGAGCGAAAAACTTGGCGGCACGCCAGTCCGGCCGCAACGCCGCGAGCGAGGGGCGGCGCACTCCGCCCGCCAGAACCAGCTCGCCGACCCCGTTGGCGCGCAGCAAATCGAACCCAGTTGCCGCCGCGCCGATGCGGCACCATGCATGCGGCACATCGGCAACGATCTGGGGCTCGGCCTCGCCGTCGAGGGCGAGGACGAAGACATCGCGGCCGGCGGCACGGCAATTTTCGATCACGCGCCGGGGCAAGCCGCCGCTGCCGGCGATGATGCCCAGCGGGCCGGACGGCGCGGCGGCGCTATCCGCCATTCGCCCCTTTGGGCTGGCAGATCGCGCGGCTCGAATCCGCGCGGATGAAGGCGATCAGATCGTCGACCGGGCCGATCCCGGCGAAACGCCTCGCAACCTCATCGACCCGCTCGCTCAACGTCCCCTCGTCGGCGAATAGGCCGTTGTACGCGTTGCGCAGGCTCTGGATGTCGTCGCGGCTGAACCCGCGGCGCTGCATGCCGATGATGTTGATCCCGGTCAGCCGGGCGCGATCGCCCATCGCCAGGCCATAAGGGATGACGTCGCGCTCGACCCCCGACATGCCGCCGATCATCGCGTGCCGGCCGATGCGGCAGAATTGGTGCACCGCCGAAAGCCCACCGAGTATCGCGTAGTCCTCCATCACCACATGGCCGCCGAGCGTCCCGTTGTTGACCAGGATCACGTGGTCGCCGATCTGGCAGTCATGCGCGACATGCGCGCCGACCATCAACAGGCAATGATTGCCGACGCGCGTGACCATTCCGCCGCCTTCGGTTCCGGGGTTGATCGTCACGTGCTCGCGGATCGTGTTGTCGTGGCCGATCTCGAGCGAGGACAGCTCGCCCTTGTATTTCAAATCCTGCGTCTCGAAGCCTATCGAGGCGAACGGGAAGATCCGCGTCCGCTCGCCGATCGTCGTCCGCCCATCGATCACGACATGCGATTTGAGGTCGACCCCTGCCGCCAGCGCGACGTGCTCGCCGACGATGCAATACGGGCCGACGATCACGTCGTCGGCGAGCTGGGCGCCGGGGGCGATGATCGCCGTGGGATGAACTTGCGCCACCGATGCCCGGCCTAACGATCCATGATCATCGCGGCGAACACCGCTTCGGCGACGAGGCGGCCGTCGACCTTGGCCTCGCCGGCAAACTTCCACACGTTGCCGCGATGGCGCTGCTTGACGACGTGGACATGGAGGCAGTCGCCGGGCAGCACCGGCCGCCGGAACCGCGCATTGTCGACGCTCATGAAATAGACGAGCCTGCCCTCCGCGGCCTTGCCCAAGGTATGCACCACCAATACCGCCGCGGTCTGCGCCATCGCCTCGATGGTCAGGACGCCGGGCATCACCGGACGGCTCGGGAAATGCCCGCGGAAATACCACTCGTCGCTCGAGACGTTCTTGACCCCGACGGCCCGCTCGTTTGCGACCACGTCGATAACCTTGTCGATCATCAGAAACGGATCGCGATGCGGGATCATCTCCATGATCCGGTCGAGGCCGATCTCCGCAACCGGCGCGGAGACATACGCCACGTCGGTCATGTCTCGTCCTTTCTGTTTGCCAGGCGCGCCAGGATCGTCATCTGTCTCCACCACTGCCGCATCGGCACCGCCGGGTAACCACCCACCGTCGCACCTGCCGGAACGTCGCGGATCACCCCGGCCTGCGCTCCGATGCGCGCCCCGGCGCCGATCCTCAGATGGCCGGAAAACCCGGCCTGCCCACCCGCCGCCACGTAATCGCCGAACTTGGTGCTGCCGGAGACGCCTACCTGGCTTACCAGTATGCAGCCCCGGCCCAAGGTCACATTGTGCCCGATCTGCACGAGATTATCGATCATCGTCGCCGGCCCGACCACGGTGTCGTGGCCCGAGCCGCGGTCGATCGTCGTGTTGGCGCCGATATCGACATCGTCGCCGATGATGACGCGTCCGAGTTGCGGGAGTTTGACCGCGGCGCCTTCGTCGGGCGCAAAGCCGAACCCCGGCTGGCCGATGCGCACCCCCGGGTGCAACACCACCCGCGCGCCGATCAGGCAGTGGCTCAGCGTCACATTGGCGGCGATGCGGCAGTCGTCGCCGAGCTCGACGCCGGCCGCGATCACCGTGCTGGCGCCGATGCTGCAGCGCGCGCCGAGCCGCGCGCCAGCCTCGATCACAACGTTGGCGGCGATGGCGCAATCGGCCGGCACGACCGCGCTCGGATCGATCGCCGCGCTCGGCGCGCGGCCAGGCACCAAATCTTCCGCCGGATAGAACGCCTGTACCGCGCGCGCAAACGCCTTATAGGGCTCGGGCGAGACCAGCACCGCCATGCCGGTCGGCGCCCTTTCCGCCAGCGCCTCGGTGACAAACGCCGCGCCGGCCCGCGAGGCAGTGAACGCGTCGGTGTATTTACGATTGGAGAGAAACGTCACATCGCTCGGACCGGCGGTCTCGAGCGGCGCGACATCCTCGACAAGGCGGTTGGCGAGCGCGGGATCGGCCAGCCGCGCCCCACTCAGCGCCGCCAAGGCCTCGAGCGAAAAAGGCCCGGCGCGACGAAAGAACCGAGGGTCCGCCATGTGCCGTGCACCGCCCGACGCGGCAAAGCAGTCTATTTCTTCTTAGGCGGGGGCGCCTTCGCCGGCGCCGCCGCGGCGGCAGGGTTTGCGGGCTGATCCGGTGCGTTGGCCGCAACGGGAGCAACAAACGTCACATCCATCGTCGGCATTTGCTCGTCCAGCTTCTGCAAAACCTGGTCGGTCACGTCGAAACCCTGGTCGAACAGCACCAGATCGGTGCGCTGGAACACCAGATTGGCCTTCCGGTCCTTGGCGATGTCGGTGATGATTTTGACCATCACGTCCTGGATCTTTTGCAGCGCATCAGCATTCGAGCGTTCGAGCGCCTGGCGTTTGGCCTGGACATCGCGGTCGAGCTCATTGACCTTGGCCTGGAAATCGCGCCCCTTCGCGTTGAGCTGGTCGGGGGTCAGCGTCGCTTGCTGGCGCTGCAGCGCGTCGCGCTCCTGGCGCAACGACTCTTCCTGATGCGAGATGTCCTTGGCGTACTCGGCGCGCTTTGCCTCGATCTGCTGACGGACCATCTTGGCCGCTTTCGAGTTCTGCAGCAGCGCCTGAACATCGACGACCATGATCGACAGGTTCGAGGGTATCGCCGGGGCGGGCGTGGCGGCCGGCGCGGGCGGGTTCGGTTGAGCCGGCGGCGCCGGTTGTTGTGCCAGCGCGGAGCCCGCACCCCAGCACAGACCGATGAGGCCGGCCAGCGCGGCTGGCTTAGCACGCAAAACGAACATCGCGACCTCTTGGTGTAGCGGAAAAGATATTAAAACTTGGTACCAAAACTCACCCGGAAGAACTGGCTTTTGTCGTAGGACTCGCGCTTGATCGGCAACCCCAGATCAAGCCGGACCGGGCCGACCGGCGAGACCCAAGTCAGGCCGACGCCCGCGCTTACCCGAATGGCCGGATTATCGGCGATCTGCGGCGTCGCTCCGCCGGGTTCCGATGCAAGCTCCGCCGCGGTAAAATTCTGGTTCTTCTGGTCGTTCCCCCACAAGGAGCCAAAGTCGGACCAAACCCGCCCTGACATCCCCAGTTCCTTTGGCAGGCCCAGCGGCACGCCGAGCGTCACCGAGCCGGTATAATACTTGTTACCGCCGAGCGCGTCCTGGGAAACGGTGTCACGCGGACCAATGCCAGCCGGCGCGAAACCCCGCAGATTGTCGCCGCCGACAAAGAACCGGTCTTGCAGCAGCACCTGCTCGCCGTTCCAGCCGAAAATGTCGCCGGCCTCGCCGGTCAGGCCCAGCACCCATCCAGGCGCTACCGGATAGTAGTAGCCGGCGTTGACCTTGTTGCGGACATAGTCGATGCCAAAACCGACGCCGGCGAAATCATCGCCGACCGAGGCATAATAGCCGCTCGTCGGGTTGATGCGGTCGTCGCGGCGATCGTACAGCAGGACCTGCCCGATCTCCGAGGTCGTATGCGTACCCTGCTGCAACTGGATGAACAGCGCCGCATCGCTCTGGACGTCGGTGATCTCGTCCGAGCGGGCCGTATATTTCAGCGTCTGCCGCAGGTAATCGGTCAGCTGATAGCCGGCCCGCAGCGAACCGCCATATGAGAACTGCTGGTAGGCCGGCGTGGTGCCGGAAAAGAACGATGCGGTCGGGCTGGTCTTGATTTCGAAGAGGTCCCAACCGGCCGCGATATTCGAGTCGAGGAAATACGGCTCGGTGAAGCTCAGATCGATCTGTTGCGAGCGGAACGATACGACGGTGCCGATACGCAAATCCTCTCCGCGGCCGAGGAAATTGCGTTCGCGCAAGGTGATGTCGGCAAGCGGGCCATCGGTCGTCGAGAAGCCGAGGCCGAGCGACAATTCGCCGGTCGATTGCTCCTCGACCTCGACGGTGACGACGGTCTTGTCGGGTGAGGATCCCTGCGCCGTGTTGGTTTCAACCTTCTTGAAGAAGCCAAGATTCTTGAGGCGCTCTTTGGAACGCTGCAGCTTGTTGGCGTTGAACGCGTCGCCCTCGACGAGCCGCATCTCGCGGCGGATCACCTTGTCGAGCGTGCGCACATTGCCGACGATCTCGATGCGCTCGACATAGACCTGCGGGCCCTCGTGCACATCGAAGACGATGTTGACCGTGCGGTCTTCCCGGTTGCGCGTGATCTGCGGCTTGACCTCGACAAAGGCATAGCCGCGAGTGCCGAGCGCATCGATCAAGCTGGTAATCGACTTCTCGACCGCATTGGCATCGTACCAATCGCCTGAATGGACCGTAAGCACCGGCAGAACGGCCTCTTTCGGCAGGTCCTTGAGCTTGATGTCGACATCAACGGTGCCGAACTTGTAGCGCTCGCCTTCATCGACGGTGAAAGTGACGATGAACCCGTCTCGGTCGGGGGTCAGCTCGGCGACCGCCGAGATCACCCGGAAATCGGCGTAGCCTTGCGACAGGTAGTATTTCCGCAGCAGCTCGCGGTCATAGGTGATACGGTCGGGATCGTAGGTGTCCGAGTTCGTCAGGAAGCGGTACCAGCGGCTCTCCTTGGTGTCGATGACCCCGCGCAGCGACGAGTCACTGAACTCCTTGTTGCCGACGAAATTGATGCTGCGCACACCGGTCGACGGGCCCTCATTGATCTCGAAGATCAGATCGACGCGGTTCTCCGCCAGCTGGATGACCTTGGGCTCGACCGTCGCGGCGAACCGCTCGTGGCGGCGATAGAGGTCGAGGATGCGCTTCACATCGGCCTGCACCCGCGAGCGGGTGTAGACGACGCGCGGGCGTAGCTGGATTTCGCCGTTGAGGTCCTTGTCGTTGAGCTTTGAGTTTCCTTCGAAGGCGATGCGGTTGATGATCGGATTTTCGACCACCCTGACGACCAGGGCGTTGCCCCGGCGATCAAGCTTCACATCGGCAAAGAGGCCCGTCGCGAACAGCGCCTTCAGCGAGGCGTCGACGCGCTCCGGGTCCCACGGGTCGCCCGGTTGCAGCAGCAAATAGGAGCGGACCGTCTCCGGCTCGATGCGCTGGATGCCCTCGATCTTGATGTCGGAAATCGTGCCGTAGCTCGGGCCCGCCGTTGGCTTTTTGGGCGCCGGCGGACCGGGAGCCGCCGAAGGCGCCGCGGCGCCAGACGGCGGCGAGGGTCCGACCTGGGCCAGCGCCGGCACGATCAGCGCGACCGCGATGATGACGGCAGCGACCGGCGCCGGCCAATGCTTGCTCAGCCACTGGAAATGCAAGACCCCCACCCCATCCCGTGTCTTATTTCGTGACCGGCAAAGACGTCAGGTCACGAGCCCCTTGACAAACTCCACGATCCTAAGATGAACGAGGTCGTTCCAGGTAGCAAACACCATCAACGTCAAGACCAGCGCCAACCCAATACGAAACCCGTATTCCTGAGCCTTCTGTCCCAGCGGTTTGCCGCGGATGGCCTCAGCGGCATAGAACAGCAGATGTCCTCCGTCAAGCACGGGAACCGGGAACAGATTGATCAGACCGAGATTGATCGACAGCACCGCCATGAACCACAACAGTGGTACGATCCCGCCCTCGGCAACCTCCCCGGACATCTGCGCGATGCGCAGCGGACCGCCCAGCTCGTCGCTGGCGCGCGTGCCGATGATGATCTGCCAGATTGCCTGAAGCGTGCCGCTCGACAGGTTCCAGGTCTCGTCGAAGGCCTGAACGACCGCGCTCACCGGGTTGCGCCTGACATATTCGACGCCGCTGCGCCCGATCCCGAGAAACCCGATCTCGTGACGATTGCCGAAGCGGTCGGTCGTCTCGGTGCGCGCCGGGGTGATATTCAGCTTTTCCAGTTCGCCGTTGCGCCGCACCGTGACCGTCATCGGCTCGCCGGGATCGAGGCGCACGATCTGCTGCACATCCTCAAAGCGCTCGATCGCGCGGCCGTCGATATCGGTGATCGTGTCGCCGACCTTGATGCCACCCCTTTCCGCCGCGCTGCCGGGCTGGACCTGCCCGACATCGGCTGGGGTAAAGGGCTGGCCGTAGGTCGCGAACAGGATCGCCAGCACCACGATCGCGAAGAGGAAATTCGCCAACGGCCCGCCGCTGACGATCGCGGCCCGCTGTCCGAGCCGCTTGTGGAAAAACGAGACCGCCCGTTCATCCTCGCTCATCTCGGCCGCCTGCTGCGACGGCAGCACCGAACTGGCGTCGCCGTCGCCGAACATCTTGACGTAGCCGCCGAGCGGGATTGCGCTGAATTTCCAGCGCGTCCCGGCGCGATCGTGCCAGCCGAACAGCTCCGGCCCAAACCCGATCGAGAAAACCTCGATGCGCACGCCGGTACGCCGCGCGATCAGGTAGTGGCCGAGCTCGTGGACGAACACCAGTACGGTCAGCACGACGAGAAAGATGCCGACGTACCAAACGCCGCCATGAAGCAGCGGTGCGAGATAGTTCATAGGTTGACCGTCGTGGGGTGGTTCCGGGCGCGGCCCGCGGCCCGCTCGGCGGCGATCGCCCGCGCTTCGCGATCGACCTCATATACATCGTCAAGCGTGTTCAGTTTTCCAATAGGGAACGTCTCGAGGGTGTCCTCGACCGTCGCGGCGATGTCGAGAAAGCCGATGCGCCCGTCGATAAACGCGTGCACCGCGGTCTCGTTGGCAGCATTGAGCACGGTTGGGCTGCAGCCGCCCTGGGCCAGCGCCTCGCGCGCCAGGCGCAGCGCCGGGAAGCGCTCCGGATCGGGGGTCTCGAAGGTCAGTCGCCCCACCGCCGCGAGGTCGAGCCGCGGCATCGGCGCCGCCGTGCGCCCCGGCCACCCGAGCGCATAAGCGATTGGAGTGCGCATGTCGGGCGTTCCCATATGCGCCAGCACCGAGCCGTCATGATAGCTCACCAGGCCGTGGATCACCGATTGCGGGTGGATCACCACGTCGATCTGCTCGGATGGCAGGCTGAAGAGATGATGCGCCTCGATGATCTCGAGCCCCTTGTTCATCAATGTCGCCGAGTCGATCGAGATTTTCGGGCCCATGTTCCAGGTCGGATGCTTCACCGCTTGCTTGACGGTCATGTCGCGCATCTCGGCGGCGCTGTGCTCGCGAAACGGCCCGCCACTGCAAGTCAGCGTGATCTTCTCGATGTGCTCGATCCGCTCGAAGTCAAAGCATTGCCAGATCGCGTTGTGCTCGCTGTCGACCGGCAGCAGCGTCGCGCCGCTCGCCGCGACCTCCTGCAGGAAAAGGCTTCCGGCGCAGACCAGCACCTCCTTGTTGGCGAATGCGACGATCCGCCCGCGCCGCACCGCCGCCAGCGTCGCGGCAAGGCCGACGGCGCCGACGATCCCGGCCATTACCCAGTCGGCCGGCCGCTCGGCGGCTTCGATCAGCGCCTCGGGGCCGCAGCCCGCCTCGATCCCCGAACCGGACAGCGCCGCCTTGAGCGCGGCGTATTCCGCCGGATCGGCGACCGCGGCGAAGCGCGCGCCAAGCTCGCGCGCCTGCGCGGCGAGAGCCGACGCGTTGCGGTTCGCGGTCACCGCCTCGACCGTGAATTCGTCGCGATTGCGCAGCAAGAGGTCGACGGTACTGCGCCCGACGGACCCGGTCGAACCGAGGATCGAGACGCGACGCGGCCGGACCGCCGCGCGGGTCAGCGCCGTCACCGCCATGTCAACACGCTGCCGCCGCCAATCCAGGTCAGCAAAGCCACCGCTGGGATCACCGCCAAGAGACCGTCGAGCCGGTCAAGCAGGCCGCCGTGTCCCGGGATAAGGCTGCTTGCGTCCTTCACGCCGAACCTTCGCTTGGCCACGGACTCCGCAAGATCGCCGAACTGCTCGACAATCGCAAGCCCCGCGCTCACCAGCACCAGCGGCAGGACCGGCGCCGCGCCGAGCACACGCGCGGTTGCCCAACCAGCGAGCGCGGCACAGCAGATGCCGCCCAAAAGCCCGGCCCAGGTCTTGCGCGGGCTCCAGCGCGGCGCCAATCGCGGGCCGCCGAGCAGTCGCCCGATCGCATAGGCGCCGATATCGGTCGCCCACACGATGGCGAATACCCAAAGCAGCGTGATCCTACCCGCGCTTTCGCTTTGCGCGAGCCATAAGAGAATGATGCAGGGCAGCGCCACCCACAAGCAGCCGGCCGCCATCCAGCGCGGCGCGTCATGGCCCTGCCGCCGCTCGGCCCACCACACCAGCACGGCGCCGAGGAGCGCGATCCCGGCGCCGGCGCCGATCCCGGCGAGCGCCGCGGCGGCGACCGCGAGCGCGACCGCGCCGATCAGCGCGCCGCCGCCGCCGCACAGCCGGCTCCACTCCCAGGCCATGATCACCGCCGCCGCCACGGTCAGCGCCCACAGGAACGGCCCGCCGAGCCAAATCGCGACCAGCGGAAGCGGCGCTAGCACCAGCGCCGAGAGAATACGCAGCCTCAGCGACCCCCTAGCGAGAGCCAATCGAGGCCCCGTAACGCCGGTCGCGACAGCCGAAATCGGCGATGGCCTGCTCCAGATCGGCCCTGCCGAAATCGGGCCACAGCGTCTTGGTGAACACCAGCTCGGAATAGGCGCATTGCCACAGCAGGAAATTGCTGATGCGCTGCTCACCGCTGGTGCGGATCAACAAGTCGGGATCGGGGATGCCGGCGGTGAACAGATTGCGCGAGATCACGTCCTCGTCGATCGCGTCGGGCGCCAGCCCGCCGGCGACAGCTTTCGCCGCGAGCGCGCGCACCGCGGCGACGATCTCGGCGCGCCCGCCATAGCTGAGCGCGATCGTCAAGTTGACCCCGGTATTGTCGCGGGTCAGCGTCTCGGCATTGGCGATCAAGGTGACGATATCGGGCGCCAGCCGCTCACGATCGCCGATGACGCGAAGACGCACGCCATTGCGGTGCAGCTCGGCGATCTCACCGCGCAGATAGTGGCGCAGCAGCCCCATCAGATCGTCGATCTCGGAGAGCGGACGCTTCCAGTTTTCCGACGAGAACCCGAACAGCGTCAGATAGGGAATGCCGAGCTCGCCGGCAGCACGCACGGCGCGCCGCAGCGCCTCGGCGCCCTGGCGATGTCCGGCGATGCGCGGCAAACCGCGGGCCTGCGCCCAGCGGCCATTGCCATCCATGATGATCGCGATATGCCGCGGCGGCGAGCCCGGCTGAGCAAGGTTCGGGCTCATCAGACCTGAAGAATTTCCTTGTCCTTTTGCGCCAACGTCTCGTCGACCCGCTTGATGTGGTCGTCGGTCAGGTGCTGGATTTCGCGTTCGAGCTTCTTCTGCTCGTCCTGCGAGATGTCGCCGTCCTTTTCCTGCTTGCGCAGCGTCTCGATCCCGTCGCGGCGGACATTGCGCACCGAAACCCGCGCCGCCTCGGCGTATTTGGCGGCCACCCGGGTCAGCTCGCGGCGCCGCTCTTCGTTGAGATCGGGGATCGGCACGCGGATGGTCTGGCCCTCGGTTTGCGGGTTGAGCCCGAGCCCGGCCTCGCGGATCGCCTTGTCGACCGCCTTGACCATGCCGCGGTCCCACACCTGCACCGTGATCATGCGCGGCTCGGGCACGTTGATGTTGGCGAGCTGATTGAGCGGCATCATGTTGCCGTAGGCGCTCACCGTCACCGGCTCCAAGAGGCTCACCGAGGCGCGGCCGGTTCGCAGGCCGCCGAATTCCTTGCGCAGCGCCTCGAGCGCGCCATCCATGCGGCGTTGAATATCCTTGAGCAATGCATCGTCTGCCATGGCTCGCTTCCCTGTGTCTGCCGGTTCGCCGGCAATTCCCTATTCGCTGTCGTCGACGATCGTGAACCGCCCCTTGCCCTGAACCACCGCCGCGAACCCGCCATTCTCGAAGATCGAGAAGACGAGGATCGGGATGCGGTTCTCGCGCGCCAGGGAGATCGCCGCCGCATCCATCACCTGAAGATCGCGCGCCAGCACGTCATGGTAGCTCAGCCGCTCGAACCGCTTCGCCCCGGCGACGCGCAGCGGGTCGGCATCATAGACGCCATCGACCTTGGTCGCCTTCAACAAGGCGTCGCACCCCATCTCCGAGGCGCGCAGCGCCGCCGCAGTGTCGGTCGTGAAGAACGGGTTGCCAGTGCCGGCGCCAAATATCACGACGCGGTCTTTTTCGAGGTGCCTGATCGCGCGCCGGCGGATATAGGGCTCGCACACCGACTGCATCGAGATCGCCGACTGGACCCGCGTCGGGACGCCGCGTCGCTCCAATTCGTTCTGCATCGCCAGCGCGTTAATCACCGTGGCCAACATACCCATGTAATCGCCCGACGCCCGCTCCACGCCGACGGCTTCGCCCGAAAGGCCGCGAAAGATGTTTCCGCCGCCGAGTACCAGGCAGAGTTGGACGCCGAGAGCATGGACCGAGCGGATCTCATCGGCGATGCGCGCGAACATAGTCGGGTCGAGGCCGTAGTCGCGCTCTCCCATCAGCGCCTCGCCGGACAGCTTCAGCATGACGCGGCGATATTTGAGATCGGGTGGCATGGGGCTGGCTGATCCGGCTTTCGCGCCCGTCCCGCGAGCGCACACAAGATACACCAAACCGGCCGCGCCGCACCGGCTTTCAAATGACCCGCGGCGCCCGACCTCAGTGGCTGAGCTGCGCCCCGACCTCGGCCGCGAAATCGGTGGTGGGCCGGTCGATCCCTTCGCCGAGCGCGAAACGCACGAAAGCGGCGATCGTGATCGGCGTGCCGGCTTCCTTGGCCGCCGTCTCGACGAATTTGCCGACTCGGCTCTCGCCGTCGATCACGTAGACCTGATCGAGCAGCACCGATTCCTCATAGAATTTGCGCAGCCGGCCTTCGACCATGCGGTCGACGATGCCCGCCGCCTTGCCGCTTTCGAGGGCCTGCGAGCGCAGCACTTCGCGCTCGCGGTCGAGCGCCGCCGCCGGAACCGAGGCGACGTCGAGGTATTGCGGGTTCGCCGCCGCGACATGCATCGCCAGCTGGCGGCCCAATGGCGCCAGCACCGCCTCGCCCGCCGCCGATTCTAGCGCGACCAGCACGCCGATCTTGCCAAGGCCCGGCGACACCATGTTGTGCACGTAGGAGGCGACATGGCCCTGCCCGACCGCGAGCCGTTTCACACGGCGCAGCACGAGGTTCTCGCCGATCCGGCCGATGAGGTCGGTCAGCTCACCCTCGACCGTCTTGCCGTTGCCGGCGAACGACGCGGCCTCGAGCGCCTCGACGTCGCGCTCGGCGGCTACCGCCAGCGCGGCGACCAAGCGCACAAAAGTCTGAAACAGCTCGTTGCGGGCGACGAAATCGGTCTCGGAATTGACCTCGACGATGGCTCCGGTCCTTGCCGCCGTGGCGACCCCGACAAGGCCTTCGGCGGCGACGCGACCGGCCTTTTTCGCCGCCGCCGCGAGGCCCTTCTTGCGCAGCCCATCGAACGCGGCCTCGAGATCACCGTTGCTCTCGGTGAGCGCACGCTTGCAATCCATCATCCCGGCGCCGGACTTCTCGCGCAATTCTTTGACCAGCGCGGCGGTAATCTCAGCCATCGTCTTATCCTCTCAGTTCTGGCGGCTCGCGGCGATCAGGCGCGCGCTGCGGGCGCCTCACCCTCGATCTCGTTGGCCACCGCCTCCGCCGCCTCATCGATTGCCGGCTCGATTTCGGCCGCCTCGTCCATCGTCGGCTCGGGCCCGGCCTCGGCCACCGTTGGCTCGACCTCGTCGTCCGCCGCGACCGCCTCGGCGGCAAGCACGGCCCGCGCGCCGATATCGACGCCCGACGCCGTGAGCTCGGCCTGCAGCCCGTCGAGCACGGCGCCGGCGAACAGGTCGCAATAGAGGTGGATCGCACGCATCGCGTCGTCGTTCCCCGGGATCGGATAGGCGATGCCGTCGGGCGACGAATTGGAGTCGAGCACCGCGACGACCGGGATGCGTAGCTTGTTCGCCTCGGCGACCGCGATCGCCTCCTTATTGGTGTCGATCACCACCAGGATGTCGGGCAGCCCGCCCATGTCCTTGATGCCGCCCAGCGCGCGTTCGAGCTTGTCGTGGTCGCGGGTCAGCTCCAGCACCTCGCGCTTGGTCAGCCCGATATCCTGCTGGGCGACCCGCTCCTCGACCTCGCGCAGCCGCTTTATCGACGCCGAGATGGTCTTGAAATTGGTCAGCATGCCGCCGAGCCAGCGGTAGTTGACGTAATACTGGCCGCAGCGCTTCGCCGCGTCGGCGATCGCGTCCTGCGCCTGGCGCTTGGTGCCGACCAGCAGCACCCGCCCGCCGCCGGCGACCACCTCGCGCACCGCCTCCAGCCCCTGCCGCAGCAGCGGCACGGTCTGCTCGAGGTCGATGATGTGGATGCCGTTCCTGACGCCGAAGATGTAGGGCGACATCTTCGGGTTCCAGCGTCGCGTGTGGTGGCCGAAATGAACGCCGGCCTCCAACAGGCCGCGCATCGAGTACTCTGGTAGAGCCATCACGTGTTTCCTTTTCCGGTTCTGCCGCCGCAGGAAGAAATCAGCTCGCGCTGACACCGGAGCGAACGCCATCACCGACGGCGCCGCGACCCTGCGTGAGGTTTGTGAGGGCTTACGTAAGGTCTGGCGGAGGTTTTGGCAAGCGCGCTGCCTACGCGCGCCGCGAACGCCTCTGCAGGAAGCCGAGAACGATCGCCGCAAGCCCGACCCAGAACAGCACCGGGTGATAGGTCGGGATCGCCGACTGGACGAGCTTCTTTTGCATGAACACGCAATCGTCGATGGTCACCGCGATGCAGACGGCCTTGAAGCCTAAGCAGCGATTCTCAGGTTGGTACACGGTAACCGTTGGCGCTCGATGTTCATTTCAGTGACGGCGTTATGAACGGCACGGTCGAGATGATCGGTGTCGGTGAAGGTCTGATGAGCCAG